>Ga0222427_100060_pt1 | contig 301105 bp, 222 predicted proteins | sample 2B20Ametagenome_FD_182890 | JGI IMG/M metagenome (GOLD analysis project Ga0222427, IMG submission 182890) | Enriched microbial communities from leaf-cutter ant dump, University of Wisconsin, Madison, United States - 2B20A (version 2) | ecosystem: Environmental > Terrestrial > Nest > Insects... | reverse complement strand
ATGAAATGTATTAGAAGTGCATATTGAGTTTAGCATTTGTCTTAATTAAGTTCTATTTTTGATTTATTACGCAATTAAAACAAAATGGAAGAGCTAATTATGATTTTGTCTAATGACGGTAAAATTGATTGAGTTAGGAGATAGTTAAATAGATAGCATATAAAAGTTAGTTAATTTTTTTTCTCCACGATATAATCTTAACTTTTAGTCTTAGAAATGATACCAACTCCATATTTACTGTCCGCTATTATGAGCCTGCATTCTTGCGTATTACTGCTTTTATAGCTTCAAGAAGCTCGCGCTGTTTGAAAGGTTTTGACATATAATTGTCCATGCCGGCATCCATGCAGCGGTCGTGCTCCCCGGCAAGAGAATGTGCAGTCATTGCGATAATGGGAATGGAACTCTTCATTTCCTGGCGGATGTATTTTGTCGTTTGGAAGCCATCGCGCACAGGCATTTGCAGGTCCATAAGCACCAGATCGTATTGGCCTTCGGAAAGCAGCTCGATGCCCTTCTCGCCGTTTTCTGCTATGTCGATTTTGAATCCGAATCCTTCAATTACATTCTGAGCCAATTTCTGGTTCAGGTAATTGTCCTCACAGAGAAGGATGCTGAGCGTACCAAGGTCATTTACTGGCTTATCTTCATGGACTTTGGCTTCCAAGAATGTTTTCTTGTAAGATGCAGTGAAATAAAATTCCGATCCACTGCCTTCGCGACTTTTGACAAGAATCTCGGAGTCATGCAGTTGCACAAGCTGTTTTACAATATTCAGTCCAAGTCCAGTGCCTCCGAATTTTCTTGTTGTGCTTTCTTCAGCCTGTGTGAACCTTCCAAAAATGGTATCAAGATGCTTCTGTGATATTCCTATGCCGGTATCCTTTACTGAGAAGCGTATTTGGAGGCTGTCGTCTGTTTCAGTTATTTTTTTTACAGAAATTATTACCTCGCCTTCCATTGTAAACTTAAGAGCATTGCCGGCAAGATTCATCATGATTTGGTTGAGCCTGCCCTGATCGCCAGAAATTATATCCGGCAGTTCTGCATCCAGATAAAGGTTGAAATCTACGGCTTCGCTTACTTTGACTTTTAGAAGATCATAGACATGTTTCAGCGCGCTTTTTAGCTTAAAGGGCCTCTGTTCAAGTGTAAGGTTTCCGGATTCGATTTTAGAGAGATCTAATATATCGTTGACAATTACAAGGAGGTTTTCTCCTGCAATCTGTACATCTTTTACAAAGCCTTTCTGCTGCATATCAAGGCTGGTTTCCGAAAGCAATTCGGTAAAACCAATTACAGCATTAAGAGGTGTGCGGATTTCATGGCTCATATTGGCTAGAAAGTTTTCTTTTGCCGCCACTGCGCGGTCAGCTATCTTTTTCTGCTGTGCCAGCTCGCTGTTCTTGCTGCCTAATTCCAAAGTATTGATCACATGTCGTGCTACAATATTAAGGGCATTTCGCTGGTTTTCGTTCAGCTGTCTCGGTTCATGGTCCACAGCGCATAAAACTCCAATGACATAACCATCAGGAGTAGTGATAGGCATTCCGACGTAGAACCTTATTTTATAACCATCTGTCACATTGGGATCATCTTTAAAACGTTCGTGGAGAAGTGTGTCGGGAATTTCCACTAATTTGGAGTCCATAATGGTATAACGTGAGAGTGTGATTTCTCGCGGTACTTCAGAAACATCGAATCCAATTTTGGATTTGAACCACTGGCGGTTTTCATCTATGAAAGATATATAGGCAATCGGAGTTCCACAGATATAGGATACTAGAGCCGTTGCATCATCAAAAACCTGTTCAGGGAGTGTATCTAGTATGTTGTAACGTTTTAATGCATCAAGACGTTCAGCTTCATTATGGGGAACCAGTGCGGTGGAGGCATTCATAGAAAAAATGTATTAAGAAAAGAAGAATGTATGGCGGATATATTTGGAGGTAAAAGTACAGAATATTTTTATCTACAATGCTGATATAGGTAGAATTTTAGATATTTTGACTGTTATTGAATGATTTTATTTTTTTTAGGGATATTCTGATAACGCCTATTTTTTGTACAAAAATGATCAAGCTAGGCTTTATTAACAAAAGAGCCGTCTACTTTTGTTTGTTTAATTTTGATTTTTGAAGGCTTGTTGATGATAGAAATACAGAGTTTTTTAGCGACTATGAATTTATAGATTTATGTTGTGAAGATTTTTTATTTCTGACATTACAAAAGTGCTCTGCGTACTGCCAATACTTGTAACAGATCCCAATTTATTAAAAACGAAATTCTGATAATGTTTCATGTCTTTAGCGAACACTTTCAGAATGAAGTCATAATCACCTGAAATATTATAACATTCTACCACTTCGTCAATTTTCATAATATCCTCCACAAAGCTGTTGCCGATATTACGGTCATGCTGTTTGAGCTTTATATTACAGAAAACAATAAACCCATGGCCAAATTTCTCATGATCAATTAGGGCAATATATTTCTTGATATAACCATTGTTTTCCAGCCTTTTTACACGCTGCAGCACGGGAGTTGGCGAGAGGTTTACCTGCGCAGCAAGTTCCTTGATGGTATAGCTTGAGTTGTTTCCCAATATTTTCAGTAAAAGCAGATCGGTTGTATCGAGTTCTTCCATAGAATAAAAATCTTTTTAAGTTTCAAAAATACATTAAAAGAAGTAAATAATACTTTTTTTGTTTTGTAAAATAGCTGAATTCTCTTAAGTGAGAGTGTCGGATAGCTTTTTTGGTTGTAAAAGATAACTTTGCGTAGAGAATTAAGCTGAGTGAAATTTCAGTTTGTTTAAATGGACGAATATATTAAAAGCACATTCGCATTGAAGAAATTATCAAATTTATTAAGTAAAGCAGGTTTCGACGGTTTCCTGTTAATGATAGCCACCATGATTCTGCTGGCTTATTTTTTGCCCACGCTAGGCATGGTCAAAGAACCTGTTTCACTAGAAGAGATCGCCAATGCAGGTGTGTCGTTTATTTTCCTGTTTTATGGCTTGCGCCTGAGTGTTGAGAAACTAAAATCCGGACTCGCCAACTGGAAAATGCACATTGTAGTGCAGCTGACAACCTTTTTGTTTTTTCCGCTCATCGTTTTGGCATTTCGCCCATTGTTTGTCAGCAACGGCTTTGAACTGCTTTGGCTAGGTGTATTTTTTCTGGCTGCTTTACCCTCCACAGTTTCCTCTTCGGTAGTCATGGTTTCCATCGCCAGGGGCAACATTTCTGCAGCCATTTTCAATGCAAGTATTTCCAGTCTGATTGGGGTAGTGGTCACACCACTCTGGGTTGGACTGTTCATCGCTTCTGCAACGGGTGGTTTTGATGCCACTGATATCTTCATAAAGCTGATTCTTCAGGTCTTGCTTCCTGTCATAATCGGCATCAGCTTAAACTCCCGTTTTGGTGCCATTGCTGAAAAATACAAGAAGCAGCTCAAATATTTCGATCAGGGAATTATCCTGACCATTATTTACACGTCGTTTTGCAAGTCATTCTCCCAACATCTTTTTGAAGGCTTCACGGCCCTTGAACTTGTCGGACTCGCCATAGGGATGATGGCTTTGTTTTTTGCTGTATTCTTTTGCATGGGACTGCTTAGTCGTTTATTTGGCTTTTCAGATGAAGACCGTATTACTGTTTTGTTTTGCGGATCTAAAAAGTCACTGGTGCACGGTACGGTCATGTCAAAAGTGCTTTTTCAGCACAGTTCGATCACTGGTATCGTACTTTTGCCACTCATGCTTTATCATGCCCTGCAATTGATTGCCGCAAGTATCATCGCTCAGCGTATGGCTCGACGAAAAGAATCTCCAATGCCGGCCCAGAGCTAAACGTTTGTAGGTACTAAGCCTTTGAAGCTTTTTCTCCCATCCCTTACCGAGGCAAGGATGAGAGAAGTATTACTTGTATATTGCTAAGGTTTTAATTGTCTTTTATTTATTTGGAATTTTATTCGTTCAAAAAAGGATAATCAATATAACCTTTTTTCCTACCTCCATAAATTGTAGTCCTGTCCAGCTCAGTAAGCGCAGCATCTTTTTCAAATCGTTCAGGAAGATCAGGATTTGAGATGTATAATTTGCCAAAGGAAATCAGTTTTGCAATACCTTTTTCAAGTTCTGCTTCGGCAGAAGTCTTGTCATATCCTGCATTAGCAATAACTGTCTGGCGAATCTTACTGCCAAATAATTCAATCTCGCCTTCAACACCATAATCTTCAAGCGAAGCGAAATTGGGGCTTCGTCGCATGAGTTCTACATAAGCAAAATCAAGCTTATTTAATTCTTCAATCAGATGGCTATAGGTGCCGACAGGATCATCTAGCACTATATCTCCATAAGGATTGAAAGGAGATATTTTAATACCGACCTTTTCACTTCCCAACGAACTGATTAATTCCTGCATCACCTCCAGTATGAAACGGACATTATTAGAGATACTGCCTCCATAATCATCCGTTCTTTGATTGGAGCTTTCAGCTAAGAACTGGCTAGGCAGATATCCATTGGCAGCGTGAAGCTGAACACCATCAAACCCTGCTGCTATGGCATTTTTTGCAGCCTGACCAAAGTCCTTTATAGTCTTTTTGATTTCTGGGATTGTCATTTCCTGAGGTATTTCGTAATCCTTCATACCCTGAGAAGTAAAATGCTGCATTCCCCTGATAGGCACGGGTGATGGCGCAAAAGGGAGCTTGCCGTTTCGATCTGTAGAATGCCCCACGCGGCCGGTGTGCCAAAGCTGGGCTATAATAACACCGCCTTTATTGTGTACTGCCGTAGTAACCTTTTTCCAAGCTTCTATTTGTTCACTCGTGAAAATACCCGGAGTGAGCGGACTGCCAGTAGCTTCTTCGCTGATTCTGATCGATTCGGTAAACAGCAACCCTGCACTTGCCCTTTGGGAATAGTATTCTACTGTAATATCGCCCACTAAGCCATTTATGTCAGTGCGGCCTCTGGTCATCGCTGCCATTGCCACTCTGTTTTTTAGGCTGATATCACCTAATTGCATTTTTTCTAAAAGTTTCATATCGCTATTTGAGTGCGTTGTTTCGTATCCCTTTTCTTTTAAACACAGAAAAACAGTAAGCTAGTGTTAAAAGAATATCATTTTACAATTACAATGGGGCAGTTGCTCCAAGTTCTTTGCGTATAATTTCTGCGCCAGCAGCTAAAGCTTTTAACTTGCCTATTGCTACATTACGAGATAACGGAGCCATACCGCAGTTTGTTGAAGGATAAAGATTTTCGGCATCTACAAACTCAAGTGTTTTGCGAAGGGTATTGGCAACTTCTTCAGGTGATTCGATAGTGTTGGTTGCCACATCAATTGCCCCAACCATTACTTTTTTGCCGCGAACGAGTTCAATCAGATTAAGAGGCACCTTTGAGTTGTGGCATTCTAAAGACACAATGTCAATTTTAGACTTTTGAATTTTTGGGAAAATTTCTTCGTATTGTCGCCACTCTGAACCTAATGAATTTTTCCAATCAGTATTCGCTTTTATTCCATAGCCGTAGCATATATGCACCGCAGTCTGGCACTTTAAGCCTTCTATGGCTCTTTCTAATGCTGCCATTCCCCAATCGTTAACTTCATCAAAGAACACATTAAATGCAGGTTCATCAAACTGGATAATATCCACACCTGCATCCTGAAGTTCTCTTGCTTCTTCATTGAGTGCTTTCGCAAATTCCCACGCCAATTTTTCCCGGCTTTTGTAATGGTCGTCATACAATGTATCTACCATGGTAAGAGGTCCTGGTAATGCCCATTTTATCGGTTTATTAGTCTGTTTGCGTAAAAATTTGGCATCTTCAACAAACACTGCTTTTTGTCGTGCAACCTCACCTACAATCATAGGAACACTCGCATCATAACGATCACGGATTTTTACGATTTTACGATTTTCAAAATCGACACCGCTTAAATGTTCGATAAAAGTGGTTACGAAATGTTGGCGTGTCTGCTCACCATCACAAACGATATCTAAGCCAGCTAATTGCTGCTCTTGCAGTGTAATACGCAAAGCATCCTGTTTTCCTTCAAGCAGCTGATCGCCTTCTAATTTCCAAGGGGACCAAAGTTTTTCGGGTGGTGCAAGCCAAGCTGGTTTCGGTAAGCTTCCAACAATTGAGGTAGGCAATACTATTTTCTTCATAATAAAGTAATTATAATATTTTGGATTAATTAAAGAGTGAAATTAGCAGACCACTGTTCTAAGACATTTTTGTAAGGCTTAATAAAATGCTCTTCTGCATATTTACCCTGTTCAACGGCCATTCGACTGCGCTCTTCACGATCATAAACAACGCGAGTCAGTGAATAATCTTCGTTTTTAAGACTAGGCTGATAGATTTTCCCTGCCACTGAATTTGCATTGTAAATTTCAGGACGATAAATCTTCTGGAAAGCCTCCATCGTGCTGATTGAGCTGATTAGTCCAAGATCAGTATAATCAGTAAGTAGATCTCCGGAATGATAAAAAGCCATCGGTGCCACACTGTTCGGAGGCATGAAAAAACGAACTTTTAGACCCATTTTAGAGAAATATTCATCAGTGAGGGAATACTGATCCTGAAGATACTCAAAACCCAGAACCGGATGCTGATACTCAGTGCGAGTATAAGTTTTGTTGCTCGATACACTTAGACAAATGATCGGTGACATCTTAAAATGTTCTTTATAAGTAGCTGAATTCACAAAGCACTTATAAAGTTTTCCGTGCAAATCACCAAAATTTTCAGGAACACAAAAATCTGATTTATTTTTATTGTACTCGATCAATAAAATACTGAAATCATAATCGCGTACGTAAGAAGAAAAATTATTCCCAGCAATACCCTCGATACGTTGATTGGTTTTACGGTCAAAAATATTCGTTTTTAAAACTTCAATCAACGGCAGATGGTTAATGCTATTTTTATCATCAATACTCATCGTTACTGTGATGATTTCAAGTTCTACAAGATAACGATCTGCTTTTGGATTATCTAAATGAGCCAATGCATTAAATCGATTGTTAATCATATTTAAGGCATTACGTAAGTTTTGCTGGCGATTAGCTCCTCTAGCCAAGTTTGCAAAATTGGTTGTCAGACGCGTTTCACTTGAGGGGTGGTAGTTTTCATCTAAACAAGTACTCTTTAACGTGAACGCAAAATCATTCTTGATTGTATTCTGAGTGTTTTCCATATCTTTTCGTTTATTCTTGAATCTTCTAAATATGACCGTTTTTATTTAATTCGTCGTAGTTATTTTGTCTTGCAAATTTCATTATTGAAGATTAATAAATCAAGTTTTTTGTTTAAATAGGATAATTAATCTTTTTTAATGCATTTTTGAAGTCAATTAAGCTTTTTGTGGATATGATAATTAAAGAAAACAGATTATTTCTCTATATAGAACTTTGGTATCATTGATTGAGCACAATTCTTCCACAAATTTAAAATGGCAAATTGACTAATTTGAAGGTATGCCCACTTAGGTAGATTTATTAATTATAGTAAATAGATTGTTAATATTAATGTAAGATAATTTTAAAAATCCCGTAACTTTTCTTACGACATTAAATTGTTTTTTTGAAGTAAAAATTTTTTTATGGAAAACAAAAATGATTTAGGCAGAAGAAGGTTTCTTAGAAATTCTTTATTGGTGGCTGGAGGAGTTTTTATTGCTCCGCTTATTGAAAGCTGCAGTGACGACGATAAAACAGAAAACAGCGGCGCACCGGATGGAATGAAAAATGAAGGGTTTGAAACAGGAGTAGCCAGTTTTGATCCTACAGAATCGGGAGTGATTATCTGGACAAGATATTCAGCAGGATCAGATGCTGAAATCACTTGGGAAATAAGCAAGGACGCTGTATTTTCTGAAGTAACCAGAAAAGGGCAGGCCGGGACATCTTCCGCTAATGATTTTACGATAGCTGTAGATGTTCAGAACATACCTTCGAATACCAAATTTTATTATAGATTTTATAATGCCAAAACTAAACAAGTTACTGTTACAGGAGAAACGCGCACGCTGCCATCTAAAACAGATACTGTAAATGATGTAAAAATGGCTGTTGTTTCCTGTTCTAATTTTCCGGCAGGACTTTTTAATGTGTATGGAGCGATTGCTTCTTCAGATGCCGATGTGGTGGTTCATCTTGGAGATTATATCTACGAATATGCACCGGGACAGTACGGAACAAATCCTTATACAAATGCGCTGGGCAGAGAGCATAAACCAGCCAGGGAGATAATAAACCTTGGTGATTACAGAGAACGATATAGGCAGTATAGAGGAGATAAGAATCTTCAGCTTCTTCATCAGAAAAAACCTTTTATATGCGTATGGGATGATCATGAATTTGCTAATGATACCTATAAATCCGGAGCAGAAAACCATCAGCCGTCCGAAGGAGATTTTCAGATGAGGAAAATGGCGGCTTTTCAAGCCTACAGCGAATATATTCCGCTTAAAACAGGAAAAGATTTTAGAATTTACAGAAGTTTTAATTTCGGTACTATTCTTTCGCTTTATATGATGGATACTAGAGTTATTGCGAGAGACAAGCAGCTGAGTTATTCTGATTATCTAGATAATGGAGGCAATTTTGATCAGACGAAATTTAAAACAGATCTGTTAAGTACCAGCAGAAAATTAATCGGAAACGAGCAGATGACATGGCTTGGATCACAGATCAATGCAGATAATGCCAAATGGAAAGTTTTGGGCCAGCAGATTCTGATGACAAAAATGCTGATCCCTGCAGAACTGCTAATGCTTTTAAATCAAATTTTAGCGGAAGTCGATCAATTAGGAAGTGCACAGCCGGCGACCATGCAGGCTCTTATAAATGCGATTTCTCAACTTGTTGTGATTAAGATGAGACATAAACAGAATGATCCTTCTTTAACGCCTATGGAAATTGCCAGAGTTACCACAACTTTGCCTTATAATTTGGATGCCTGGGATGGTTATTTTGCAGAAAGAGAACAGTTGTATGCGATGCTTTCTGGAAAAAATGTTGTGGTTTTGGCTGGGGATACACACAATGCATGGATGGGTAAACTTACCGATATGCAGGGGAATCATATAGGAACCGAAATAGCGTGCAGTTCTGTTTCATCTCCAGGTCTGGAAGCTTATCTAGGAATAACCTCAGACCCTTCAAAAGCGGTAGAATTGGCACAGGCATTTACAGTTCTTATTGATGATTTAGAATATGTAAACTTATATAAGCGAGGATATACATATCTTAAATTTACATCATCATCTGCTGAAGCGGAATGGCGATTTGTAGACAGCGTAACAAGTGAAACTACGACCACTATAACAGAGAAAAAATATACTCTGTAGTATAATTATTTGGCAGTCCTTTAATTTTTTCGATGAAGGTTTAAACAAGTTTTACCTTATTAGAAAAACGATCTAAAACTGCATCAATATAATGTGTTTTTTTTTAAATCAGCTGATAAGTAAAAATAGAAGCAAGAGATTCAGAGAAATTTGAAACTCTTGCTTTTTGTTTTAACAATACTGTTATTCTATTATAAGAAGAAAAATAATTACGAAACAGCCTAATGCAATTTCGAACCTAGACTTGTAAAATATGAAAATTGCAGTAAAACAAAAAAGCCTGCGAATCTTGCGATTTGCAGGCTTTGTGGGGAGAGCAGGATTCGAACCTGCGAAGTTCACACAGCAGATTTACAGTCTGCCCTCGTTGGCCGCTTGAGTATCTCCCCGATCTCAGCTTGTTGTGCTTTGTTGTTCTTAGCGGTGGCAAAGATAGGAACTCTTTCTACATTTCCAAACAAAAAAATGACTTAATTTTAAGTTATTTTAAAGTTATTTTTTAATTCGTTGGAATTGAATAAAATAAAAATCTATTAATTTGAACTTTTTTTTAAAAGTAAGAATATTTGTACTCGTATTTTTTGATTTTCGACTTCATTTATGTTTAAAAAAGTTGTCAAGTATTGCTTTTATTGGTGAAATAAATCACGATTGATGAAGGTAAACTCATTAAAGTTTATTTTGAAATTGATTTTTTTTCTCAATTTTTAAACATTGACATAATTTAAGTCTTTATCGAATAATCAATTTTAAGTCAAGTTCCTTTTTCTTTTTGGAAAAGCTCCGTTTTTTAATTTCCTTAGAATGGTATAAAACAAAAAAAATCTCCACAAGGGAGATTTTTTAGTATTGTAAAGAATGATTATTTCGCAAGCAATTCTTGAATCTTAGCTTTTAATTCATCGCCTCTTAAATCTTGTGCAACCACTTTTCCTGATGCATCAAGAATAAAAGTAGCAGGAATAGCTTCAACATTATATTGTCTTGCAATTGGCTCATCCCAAAATTTTAGATTAGAAACTTGAGTCCAAGTTAAACCATCTTTTGCAATAGCTTCTTTCCATTTTGCAGCATCTTTATCAAGAGATACTCCGACAATGTTTAATCCTTTAGAATGAAATTCTTTGTATAAAGCAACAATATGAGGATTTTCTTGTCTGCATGGTCCACACCATGAAGCCCAAAAATCCACGATAGTTGCTTTTCCTAGACTTTCTTTAAGCGAAACTACTTTTCCTTCTGGATTCGGAGCCGAAAAATCTGCTCTTCATTTAGCGCTGCCTACTGCTGGAGCTGTAGCACCAACTGATGGCATTTTTGCTTGACCAAATCTAGTTTTGATTTCTTTTCCTGGAGCAGTGTTTTTTATAGACTCATCCAAAGTATTGTAAAGACCTTCTAGTTTTTTCATGTCAGCAGTTGGATCATTCAATAAACTTTGAATAATTAAAGCTGTAATGAAAGATTTTGGGTGATTTTCAGCATAAGCTAAGTATTTCTTTTTACTACCGTCTTGTACTTCTTTTTGGATTTCCATGTATTGTTTCATCAAGCTGTTGATAGTTGCTGTATCTTGAGCTTGTTGAGCTTGTTTCATTTTGTCATTGTTCTTTTTCTGGAAATCGATTAAACTTTTTTGAGTTTTGTTCATATCTTCCATGAAAGTTACGTACTCATCGTTGTTGTAAGTTCCAGAAATTTTAGATTTGTGGATACTATCTTTATCAATAGCAATTTTAATTTCTCCAGTTTCTAAGATAAATGGGATAGGTCCGTTAGCACCTTGTAATATTAATGTGTGGAAAGCTGGTTCAGTAACTTTTCCTTTAATTTCAAATTTTCCGTTTTCAACTTTTACTGTATCAAGAGAAACTGGCATTCTTGTAGCAGGGTCTTGACCTTGCAAAATAATAGTTTTTCCATTTTCAATTCCTGTAGCAGTACCAGTAATAAGGTATTCTCCATCTTTAACTTTGCTGCAAGAAATGATAGCTGCAGAAGCTGTAAGTACAAAAAGTATTTTTTTCATTATAAAAAATTAATTAGTTAATTGATTTGTGCAACAAAAGTATCTAAAATTATAAAACATACAGAATTTTGTAACCTAAAATTTTGTTATAGTTTTTTTTGCTTTAAAACGCATAAAATCAGTGTGTTTATTGGCTTAATTTGATCAAAAACTCTTAATAAGAAACTTATTTGAACTATCTGTGTTGAAATATTTGAATTTTAAGCATAAAAAAAGCACTCGTTTAGTAGAGTGCTTTTTTGTAAAATATAGTAGAATAAAACTATTCTTGATTTGTTTTCTTTCTCCAAGTAAAAGAGTTTAAGATATGTCTTTTAGCGAATCTTGCTGGAGAATCTGCATTTACCATTTTCACGTAAGTTGCTTTAGGAACACTAATGTATTCGTAAACGCTTCCGTTAGAAAAGTCAATAATTAAACGACCTTCAACAAATTTATAATCTGTGATAGAACAAGTTGAAATTGTTTCTGTGTACTCAGGTAAATTTAATTTGATAGTATCAGGGTGAATACTTACTAAAAAGTGGTAAGCTTCGATAATCGTTTTACTTTTTTCTTCTGCTTCTTTTAAACCAGCTTCATTTCCCACAAATTTATCAGGATGAGATTCTTTCATCGCATTACGATAAATTGTCTTTAAATCTTTTAACTCTGCAGTTTTTTCTACGTTTAGTAACTTGCGGTATTCAACTATTTTTTTCATAAATAAAAGGTAACTACTTGTCTATTAGTTTGAAATCGTTTTGTTTTAGTTCAAATCGACAAATTTTTTGCAAAGGTACACTTTTTTTTAACTTTTTAGTTTTGATGCAAAAAATATTCAGGAAAGTTGGTTTATTAAAATGTTAACTGAGTGTTTGGAGTTTTTTTTTATCTGTGCCTTTTTTACCGCAAAGCACGCAAAGAATTACGCAAAGCACGCAAAGTTTTTTTGAGAATCATTAAAATGAAAAGTTCGCAAAGCTATATCTACACAGCTTTGCGAACTTAATATTTAGACATGCTAAGTTTCTTAATTTAAAAAACTTAGCGTGCTTTGCGTAATTCTTTGCGGCCTTTGCGATTTAAAAACGTCCCAACAAAAAACTTGAAACAAACAAAACATGAAACCTGAAACAAATATTTACTCAGGTTTATGATTCGCTTTATCGAAGTTTCTTGATTTTTTTGGGTATTGTTTGTAGCTCATGTCGCTTGGGTTTTCAATAACAGATTTTATTGTAATCCAATCTCCTTCTTTAAATTTGGCTTGAACCATTTTATAGTCTAAAAGATATACACCACAGAAATAATTATTATTTTCATCTTTTTCGATAATGCCAGTAAAAACTCCTTTTTGAGGCATTTTTTGTTCTAAATCTTTAGACATGATTTTTTTGTTTTGAATTAATGGAGCAAAGGTAAGCAATTTAGGTTTGGTTTAGGGAGTTCACCGTAATCTGAGTATATTTGCACATGCAGAAAAATTTTAAACCACATCCTAATTCTTTTAAAAATACCTTTTGTGCTTTTAATGAAGTTCTTCCAGATGCAATTCAAGGATTAAAAAAGCAATTTGAAAGTAAAGCAGGAAGTATCTATTATTATACAGAAGAAGGAATGTATCGCGTTTCGAATCATTGGGGAAGATTGGCCAATAGCAAATGGCGCTTAATTGCCCGAAATCCAGAAACCGAATTGAAAACTAAAATTGGTTTCGCAAAATGGTCAGCATTTTATCCAGATAATGCCGAAGAGAAATTATATTACATAAAAGCTGATTTCGAGAATAATTTGGCTAATTACGAACATAAAAATAATCCGGAATATGACGGAAAAGCAATTTTAAGAACGAGTTTTGAAACTACAAAAAGATTAAAACAAGTTCGAAACCTGCAGCAACTGACTTCTTGGGCAAAATATTTCGATTATGATGATATTGATGAATTGAGAAAACAAATTATCAACGAATTGATTTTCACAGAAAAAACGTTAGAACAAATTAAAAGAGAGGTGTAATGGGAAGAAATAACGAAAGAAACATCAAAAAGCACAACGATAAATTGCATAAAGCTCAAGCAAAAGTCAAGCAAGCTGAGATTTCACGCAAAGAAAAGTTGAAGGAAATAATGAAAAAATTTAACGAAAGTAAAAACGAAGAGTAAAATATTTGTTTCAGGTTTCAAGTTTAAAGTTGCAAGTTAACGCAACAAACTTGAAACCTGAAACTTGAAACTTGAAACAAAAGAACCTATGAATAGTAAATTCGAAGAATTAAAAGCAAATGTGCAGGAAATCATTGATTTGATTGCTGCGAAAAACGACAGAGAAGCAAATAACAAATTATTGGAAGTAAGCGAAACATTAGATGAAATGATTGATTTTGTTGAAGAAGACGAAGAAGTTCGCGAAATAACTCGTTATCAGGTTTTACTGAATCAGCTTCATGTTAAAATTAATGGAGAAGAACCAGTTGATGGAGAGTAAAAAATGCTTCTGCGACACGGGATTGCTTTTTGAAAATTGCTGCGGATTATATCTGAATAATAGCCAAAAAGCGCCTTCAGCATTAACTTTAATGCGATCAAGATATTCGGCGTACGCAACTCACAATGCCGATTATTTGATGGAAACCACTTATGTTTCTGAAAGAAAGTATTATTCGAAACCAGAAATTTTAAGATGGGCGGTTTCGAATAAATGGCAAAAATTGGAAATTTTGAGTTCTTCTGAAAACACAGTAGAATTTAAAGCTTACTTTTTAGATTCAGATAATAAAGCTCAAGTTCATTACGAATTCTCTACTTTTAAATTCGAAAATGGCGCTTGGTATTATTTAGACGGAAAGTTTGAATAATTATTATATCTAACACTGTTAGCTCTGATTTTTGGTTAAATATTTTAACTAAAAATTAATAAACGATTCGTTTTTCATAATTCTAAAAAGATGTAATTTTAGATTTATGAAAAACGAATTTAAAAAAGGCTTTTATTTTAAGACTTACGAAGCTCCTTTTCAGTCTCCGTTTGACAAACTTTTTACGGTTTTTAAAGAGTTAATCACCCATACTTCGGGCGATTTTGATGAAGCAATCAGCTGGCTTCGGGAACTGGATATTGAATACAAACTTACCGACGAAAATTATACTATCGACGATTTTATCGAAGACCTAAAGAAAAAAGGGTACATAAAAGATGAAGTAAAAGGTGATGGAAGCAATGGTTTTGGAATAACTGCAAAAACAGAAAGAGCAATTAGACAACAAGCTTTAGATCAGATTTTTGGAAACTTGAAAAGATCTGGAAGTGGAAATCATAAAACAAAACATGCCGGAAATGGCGATGAACATACTGGCGAATTCCGTGAATTTAATTTTGGAGATAGTTTAGAAAGAATTTCATTGACAGAAAGTCTTCGAAACGCTCAAATTAATAATGGTGTTGATGCTTTTAAACTAACAGAAAACGATTTGGTTGTAGAAGAAGCACAATACAAAGCACAAATGAGCACGGTTTTGATGATCGACATTAGCCACAGTATGATTTTGTATGGCGAAGATCGAATTACTCCTGCCAAAAAAGTTGCAATGGCTTTAGCGGAGTTAATCACAACAAGATACCCTAAAGATACGTTAGATATTTTAGTTTTCGGAAATGATGCCTGGACGATTCCGATTAAGGATTTGCCATATTTGCAAGTTGGACCTTATCATACCAATACGGTTGCTGGTTTGCAATTGGCGATGGATATTCTTCGCAGAAAGCGAAATACAAACAAACAAATTTTCATGATCACCGACGGAAAACCAAGTTGTGTTCGTGAACGTGATGGTTCTTATTATATGAATAGTAATGGTTTGGATGAATATATCGTCGATAAATGTTACACGCAAGCACAACAAGCTAGAAAACTTCATATTCCGATTACGACTTTTATGATTGCCAGAGATCCATATTTGCAACGTTTTGTAAATCAGTTTACAGAAGCCAATCAAGGAAAAGCGTTTTACACTGGACTAAAAGGTTTGGGCGAAATGATTTTTGAGGATTACGAAGCGAATAGGAAGAAAAGAATTAAATAAAGGTTCTAAGTTGCTAAGATTCTAAGATGCTAAGTTTTTTTTAGATGCAAAGTAACAAAGTGACAAAGGTTTCTAACCACAACGCATATCGTAGAGACGCACTGCAGTGTCTAACACAAAGTGAAGACAAAATGTTTTTCCTTTCGAAAAAAATAAAAAAATAAAATTTACATTTCAACACAATGGAAATAAATACTATAAAGACTTTAGGTCAATTAAAAGCCGCTGGATATAAAACTACAAGCATAAAAGACGAATTGCGTAATAATCTTCGTGAGAAAATCAAATCGGGGAAACCTGTTTTTGAAGGTGTTCACGGATTTGAAAATACGGTAATTCCAGAATTAGAACGCGCAATTTTATCTCGTCATAATATTAATTTACTAGGACTTCGCGGACAAGCGAAAACGCGTTTGGCGCGTAAAATGGTTGAATTATTAGACGAATATATTCCGTTTGTGGAAGGTTCAGAAATTAATGATGATCCGTTAAATCCGATTTCTCGTTTTGCGAAGGATTTAATTGCAGAAAAAGGTGATGAAACGCCAATTTCTTGGTTGCACAGAAGCGAACGTTTCTTTGAAAAACTAGCTACGCCAGACGTAACCGTTGCCGATTTAATTGGAGACGTTGACCCAATTAAAGCAGCAAATTTAAAATTATCTTATGCAGACGATCGCGTAATTCACTTCGGAATGATTCCGAGAGCGAATCGCTGTATTTTTGTAATCAACGAATTACCTGATTTACAGGCCAGAATTCAAGTGGCATTATTTAATATTTTACAGGAAGGCGATATTCAGATTAGAGGTTTCAAGTTGAGAATGCCTTTAGATATGCAGTTTGTTTTCACAGCAAATCCAGAAGATTACACCAATAGAGGAAGTATTGTAACGCCTTTAAAAGATAGAATTGGTTCTCAAATTTTAACGCATTATCCTGAAAGTATAGAGATTGCGAGAACAATTACTGAACAAGAATCTAAATTAGATCAAAATCAAACCGATGTTGTTTATGTTCCAAGTTTGGCGAGAGATATTTTAGAACAAATCAGTTTTGAAGCTCGTGAAAGCGAATACATCGACAACAAAAGTGGTGTAAGTGCGAGAATGAGTATTACAGCATTCGAAAACTTAATTAGTACAGCAGAACGTCGCGCTTTGATTTCTGGTGTTGATAAAACGTCATTACGTTTGTCAGACTTTGTTGGAATCATTCCGGCAATCACAGGAAAAGTTGAATTGGTTTACGAAGGAGAGCAGGAGGGAGCCGATGTTGTAGCCGAAAGTTTAATTGGTTCAGCTATTAGAACTTTGTTCCCAGAATATTTTCCTAAAATTGAAAAACTAGAAAAACCAGACGAAAAAACGCCATATTCTGATGTTGTTGAATGGTTTTTCGCGGAAAGCGGATTCGAATTATTAGACGATGCTTCAGATAAAGAATACAAAAGTATTTTAGACGAAGTAACTCCGCTTGACGAATTATTAAAAAAATACCAGCCTCAGTTAGCAAAAGAAGATGTTTATTTTATGAAAGAATTCATTCTTTGGGGATTGGTTGAATATAAAAAACTGAGCAAAGACCGTTTTGCAAAAGGAAATCAGTTTAGAGATATTTATGGAAGTTATATTAGTAAATTCTAAAATTGTATTTAATAATAAAGTTAAACCCAATAGATATTAAATTCTGTTGGGTTTATTTTTTAACACATAGAAACATAGAATTTTAGATTTGTAAAAAGGCAATTGAAAGAAACTAGTTTCTAACACATAGATTCATTGCTATTTGTCATCCTGAGCGAAGTCGAAGGACACGCTAGAAGCTCTACAAAGATTGGCGAATTTCTATGAGGAGTTACTTTGTGTCCTTCGACTTCGCTCAGGATGACAAAAAGATCAAGTCTTTAAATTGCTATATGAATTTATATAAGTAAAAAATATATTCTATCTGGTCTACCTTATTTTTTAAAACTGGCTGAATCTTTATCGTTGCTAATACTTACTTTTACAATCCAAAAATAAAATTATGTTATTCCTTATATTAAGTATTCTTTGCAGTGTTATTGTGGGTGTTATATTCAAGATTTCTAGAAAATATAATGCTAATCCGTCACAGATTATTTCGTTCAATTATATCGCTGCGATTACGCTTTGTTATTTTACTTTTACGCCAGATCTAAATGCGCTAGATAATAATGCACCTTTAGAAATTTATACTTCAGTTGGAATTTTGCTTCCAATTTTATTTCTTTTTCTGGCACTTTCGATAAAATATATGGGAATTGCAAAAACCGATGCTGCGCAAAGATTATCTCTATTTATTCCGATTTTGGCAGCTTGGCTGTTATTTAATGAAGGATTTAATACGTATAAAGTTATTGGAGTTTTAGTTGGTTTTGCGGCACTTTTATTTATTTTAAAAAAGCCATCAGACAATACAGAAAACAAATGGATTTATCCAGCAGCAGTTTTACTAGGTTTTGGAGTTGTTGATATTCTTTTTAAGAAAATTGCCTTATATACGGTTGTCCCTTATACAACTTCTTTGTTTTTTGTCTTTCTAATTGCTTTTGCTGTTTCTATTTTTATTGTCATATATAAGTTGTTTATAGCAAAAGAAAATTTCGTTTTAAAAAGCATTCCTTTCGGGATATTAGTTGGAATCTTCAACTTCGGAAATATATTATTCTATTTAAAAGCACATAAAGCATTCGCAGAAAATCCGTCAACTGTTTTTGCTGGAATGAACATGGGAGTAATTATTTTAGGAACACTTATCGGTGCTTTTTTCTTCAAAGAAAAACTCTCTAAAATCAATATTTTGGGATTGGTTTTGGCTTTAGTTGCTGTAGTTTTTATCTTTTTATCACAATTGCAGTAATTTTTTTTAAACGATAATCCTTTGATTTTTAAGTGATTTAATGTTGTGTTTTTAATTAATTGAATTTAATTCTACTAATTCTATAGAATTTATAAATATAATTTTGTAGCTTTGTCTCAACAATGAAAAACTATAGCCGAAATATTATGACGTCTTTTCCATGCAGCTTTGCGATGTGCTGTATGATGAATCACGTTTTGAAATGGCGTTAATAGAGAAAGTACTTGTTAGTTATTTTTTTTTTTAGCCTTTCATTGCACCATGAAAGGCTTTTTTTTGAATCATTAAAAAATCTAAATATGAGAACGAATAGAAATATGAAAATTTTGATGCGCCGATGCTTGATAAAGATTCCGTGTTGCATCAGTTTTACGAGATAAAGCAAATGACTTTTCTCAACATAAGATTTTCAATAGATATAAAAAGATAACCCAAACCTAAAAACTATAAATTATGAGTTCAGAAATTATAAAACATAATCCGTTTCAATCGATGATTGATCGCTTTAATATTGCTGCAGATATTTTAAATTTAGATAACTCTATTAGACAAAAATTGCAGCGTCCAGAAAAACAAATTACAGTAAACTTCTCCATCACTTTGGATAACGGAGACGTTCAGAATTTTGAAGGATATCGTGTAATTCACAATACAGCTTTAGGACCTTCAAAAGGCGGAATTCGTTATGATACCGCTGTGAATATTGATGAAGTAAAAGCACTTGCCGCCTGGATGACTTGGAAATCTGCTGTAACTGGAATTCCGTTTGGTGGTGCAAAAGGCGGCATTATTTGCGATCCGAGGAATCATTCGAAAACAGAATTAGAAAAAATTACAAGAGCCTACACCAAAGCTTTGGCCGATATTTTTGGGCCAGAAAAAGATGTTCCCGCTCCAGACATGGGAACAGGTCCAGACGAAATGGGCTGGCTTATGGATGAATTTTCACTGTTGCACGGAAGGCCAATTCATGCCGTTGTAACGGGAAAACATCTTCATTCTGGAGGATCTTTAGGTAGAGTAGAAGCAACAGGAAGAGGAGTGAGCATTATTACACTTTTGGCACTTCAAAAACTAAAAATTAGACCTGCGAGAGCTACGGCAGCCATTCAAGGTTTTGGAAATGTTGGTTTGCATTCTGCTTTATTTCTGCATGAGAAGGGAGTGAAAATTGTTGCTGTGAGCGATGTTTCAGAAGCATTTTACAATCCGAATGGGATTAATATTCCAGAGTTGATTTTGTATTATAATTTGAATAACAAAACCATAAAAGGTTATCCAAATTCGGTTGCAATTAAACATGAAGATTTATTGCTTTTAGATGTTGATGTTTTGATTCCGGCTGCGAAAGAAGATGTCATTACACAGAAAAATGCAAAAGATATTCAAGCAAGAATTATTGTTGAAGGTGCAAATGGACCAGTTGCTTCAGATGCAGATCAAATTTTGCACGATAAAAATATATTAGTTGTTCCTGATATTTTGGCCAATGCAGGCGGTGTTACCGTTTCTTATTTCGAATGGCTTCAGAATTCGCTTTTAGAATCTTGGAGAATTCACCAGATTAATAAACGTCTGGAAGATATTTTAGAAAAAGGTTTTGATACTGTTTTTAGAGTTGCAGTAAAACACAATGTAACGCCTCGTATTGCAGCATATATTATTGCTTTGAAAAAAGTAGCCGAAACACAGTCGGTTAAAGAAGTTGCCTTGGAAGCTCCTTTATTTAAGCAGAATTAAAAATCAGGTTCACTCTGTAAAAGATCATTTTCGTTGATTACGTTTTTTGTCTCTCGCAAAGAACGTAATTGATGGAAGTGTCTTTTTCGTTTGAGCTTTTAAATATAATTTTTATACCGTGAGGTAAATTCTAACACATAGAAACATGGTTTTTGCAAGCCTTGAAAAAGGCGTTTCACTAATTTCAATACACATAGCTATGTGTTAAAGCTTGCTTTTTTTGTAATCTCAAGCAGAAGTATAAAAATCTATGTTTCTATGTGTTAAATTACGCATAAATAATTTTTTTTAGAATCGAAAAGTATCATACAAAATGAAAAACATCAATTTTCTAGCATTTGCCATGCCGGCCTTTTTTCTTTTTTTATTTTTAGAATATAAGCTTGCTCAACGCAGAAAAAGGCCTGAAATTTTTAATTATGAAAGTTCTGTTTCCAATATTTCCATCGGAATTGCAGAGCGTTTGATTAACTTATTTGTTGCAGCGAGTTTTTACCAATTGTATTATTTGATTTATGACGATTATAGAATATTCGAAATTCCGAGTAATGCTTTAGTTTGGATTGCTTTAATTCTTGCAACCGATTTTGTTTGGTATTGGTATCACAGATTAGGACATGAAGTCAATTTTTTCTGGGCTGCGCATATTGTACATCATCATAGCGAAGAATTTAATTTTACTGCTGCAGCGAGAATTACTACATTTCAAGCCGTTATTCGAACGGGATTTTGGTGTATTTTACCTTTAATTGGTTTTCATCCCACAATGGTCATTACAATGCTGATTGTTCACGGCGCTTATTCTTTCTTTACACATACACAGCTTATTGGAAAAATAAAATGGCTGGAATATGTTTTTGTAACGCCTTCTGTTCACGGAGTTCATCATGCCTCTGACGAGAAATATCTAGATAAAAACTATGGAGATATGTTTACATTTTGGGATCGGCTTTTCGGAACTTTCCAAACAGAAGAAGAAAAACCAAAATACGGATTAACGCATCCGCTAAAAAGCTACAGTTTCTTGTGGCAGCATTTTCATTATTATTTCGAAATCTACGAATTATGGAAACGCTCAAGTGGATTTAAAGCGAGATGGAACGCCATTTTCGGAAGTCCAGCCGATATGGATCAAGATATTCGTCCAATTTTAGAAAAGCGTTTTCTGCAAGATAAAGCAGCGCCAAACCAACGACTTCGGTTTAAGAATTACCTTTATATTCAATTGGGATTCTGTACGCTTATCTTAACTGTTTTTACTTACTATTTTGATTATTTAGAAAGCTACGACAAGATATTCGTGCTTTCACTAGTGATTATAACTTTAATCAATTGCGGTGCTTTATTAGAACAGCGCAAATGGATTTATTATTTAGAATATACTCGTCTCGCAATGATTTCAACTTATTTTTTATACGAAGAAGATTTGCTAATGTTTTTCTTTGTTCCAATTGCGATTATGATTTTTGCTGAGCAGTTGTTTTCGTTGAGTAAAATTTATCAAAATACCATTTTACAGTTAGAAAGTGTGGAATAAAAATAAGGTAGTTTGTCATTTCGACGAAGGAGAAATCACACTAGAAATTCCGCAAAGAATTGTCTTTAATCTTTGTCGATTTGCGCGTGTGATTTCTCCTTCGTCGAAATGACAAAACTGTGTGTGAAAGGATAGTCCCAGAGGGACGAAATATTTATAGAAAAGATATTTGTGTGAAACAAAAAAGCTCCAGCGGAGCGACATATTTATCAATGTTTTAAATGTATATGTCGCTCCGCTGGAGCTTTTTTATAGGGTGTTGCTTTGTTTCTATAAATATTACGCTCCTCTGGAGCTTTTGTAGCATTTATAAAAAACTTAGAATCTTAGCATCTCAGAACCTTAGCAACTTTTTAAATCGTTTTGATCTCCATAATCTTTTGCTCAAAAGTATCTTTAAAATCAGATTTGCTTTTAATTCTGGTTTTGTACGTATAAATTGTAGCTACAGAAAGTTCAAGAAATTCGGCCATTTGACTGCTGTCTTGAATTCCTAATCTGTAAAGAGCAAAAATTCGTAATTCTGTATTTAAAAGTTCACCTTTTTTAACAATGCATTTATGATCGTTCGGGAACAAATTATTGAAATCTGTTACGAATGTTGGAAACAGTTTCAAGAAGATTTCGTCAAATTGATGAAAAAGATTTTCTCGCTCTTCTTTTACATTATAACGCTTCAAACTCGCTATAACTTCATCTGTTTTTTTAGTGATGATTTTATGCAACGTACTTTTCTGAATATGATCTATTTTATTAATGAAAGCCGAAGTTGCTTTAATAAAATACGTAATATATTCTTCTTTAATGGCATTGGCTTCGCTCAAACTCACATTCATTTCCTGCAATTGCAAATACGAATCGGCCATGATTTTTCTGGCTTTATTCTTTTCTTTTAATTGTTTGAAAATGATACCAAGAAAGACGAAAATAATAACTGTTAGAATCGTCAAAAGAATAATAATCTTCTCCAGTTTATCATTTTTATCTTTTACATTATTCAGTTGTGCCTTTTCGATAATAGGAAGAATCGACGAAATCTCAATTTTTCGATGTCTTGCATTGTAAAAAGTAGCATCGTCCATCGCGATGTTGATGTATTCGTTGGCTTTGTCCAAATAACCCATTTTAAAGAGTTCGTTGGCCAAATTTCGAAGCGCTACAGTTTCTTTTGTTGCATTTTTAACATCAGCAACTGCAGCCAGAGCCAAATATTGAATGGCTTTTTTGGTATAGCCTCGTTCAGAATAAATATAACCTAGACTCGAAGTTGCAATTCCGTAATAATCGGGTGGAAGATTGTAGTTATTAATCCAATAGCTGAAAGCGAATTCTGCGCCTCGCCAATCCTGTTGTTTTAAGCGTTTTAGACTTTCGGCAGCCCAATATTCATTCGTATTGGTTCCAATTAATTCTAACGCTTTTTTTAAGAAATGATTTCCTTGTTGTACATAATGAATATTAAAACGCTGATCGCGATTGTAATCGGCTAGATCATAGTAAGCGCGGGCTTTGATGTTGTAATATTCAAATTTGTTTCTTTGATCTAATTTGGTGTCATCAATGACATTTAAGGTATCAATTGCTTCTTTAAAAAGTCCAGAAGACAAAAGCACAAAGCCTTCTTTGATTCGGCTTTTAGACAAAAACTTAGGATCTTTTAGAATTTTAGCCTTGATTTTAGATTGCTCTAAATAGTAATAAGCAGAGTCGTATTTAAAAGATTTGTATTCATCAAACAATGACATATAGCAATTATAAAGCTCTTCATTGTTTTGGCTGAGCGTAAACTTAGAGACATTTTTCTTTAAAGCTTCTATTTTTCGATATTTCTGTTTCAGGTAAACATCTTTTTTCAAGAGCGCCTGATCTAATTCTTCCAAATAAGGATTTGTCTCTTTCGCAGCAAGAGAAAAACCTCCTAAGAAGAAAAGCAGCATTAATATTCTTTGCATGATTTTGGTTTGGTTTAGGGAAAAAAGGTTGGTTGATGATATAGTTAGTTAATTCGATTTAAAATTAAGAATAAGTTTCAGATTAAGCTAAACCTGTTTTCTTGGAATCTTGTAAATTGTTTAAAAAGATAGCTTTGAAAGGGGATTTTCTGAGTGAAAATAAGCTGTAAATGTTAAAAACTGGTAATTTATTTGCAATTATACAATAAAAACTACTTATATATATGCATAGTGAAAAAAATATACTGATTATTTTGCATATTGTCATTTTTACCATTTAAAAACTGCTAATTTTTATCTAAACAGCGTCTTGATTTTTTACTCACAATCAAAAATATAAACTGCTGAATATTAGTTATTTATATTTTTCATTGTTTGAATTTCATCTTGATTTTTCTCAGATTTTTTTTTTAGGATTTATTTAACGTCTAGTTTCGCTGTATCCTTTTGAAGGGGATTACAAACTAACAAAAACCAAAAATTTATGAAATGTAAAAGTCTTTATTGGCTAGCTTTTATGATGTGTTTTTTTGCAATAGGATGCGATAACACAGAAGACGGAAGCTATGTAGCACCAATTACCCTTTATGAAAAAGTAAATGGAAATTGGGGATTAACAAATCTGAAAATGGTTGATGAAGTTGCGAAAGCAAATAAGATCGAACCAAACGAAGAAAACTTGAGCACTTATTTTAACTACGAAGATTTCAAGATCAAATTTAACGTAGACGAGAGTAACAAGCCTACAAGTTATGAAGTAACAGGAGATGTCCCTCCGTTATTTGCTCCTAAGGGATATTGGGCACTTAGCTCAGAATTTCAATCGTCTATCGCTGGTGTTGGAACAAAAATCTATCTGTACAGCGATTCTCAGAAAACGCAAAAAACAGATGAACTTGAATTGGTTTCGGTTCCAGGTAAAAGTAAAGAATTGCAGTTTCAATTGGTGCATTCTTCTGGCGATGTAAAATTCGTGTCTTATGTATTTAAATTAAATGCTATTAATTAAAAAGTAATATGAAAAAGTTTATATATACAATTTTACTTGCCTTGTTGATGGCTCCTAATTTTATTCAAGCACAAGAAGCTGCTGGAGCTGTAGGGCCAATGTCATCATATCCTGTTGTTTACAAATACGATGAACAAGTTACATGGTATTTTGATATGTCGGCATCTACATTTGCCGAAACAGAAGATTTATACATCTGGATTTGGTCTCCATCTGAACCAGATGCTGGTAACTGGGAAAACTCTTCAGATTTTGCAAAACTGAAATACGAAGGAAATAAAATCTGGAGTTTTACTTTAACTCCAACGGTTTATTTTTCTAAAACTCCAGATGAAATCGCTGCAAGTGCTGGATTTTGGTTTCGTTTAAAAAACAAAAACGGATCTAAACAAAGTGATGTTGGAAATATGCCTTATACTGATTTTTCATCTTTTTACACTTCAGGTGAACTATTTAGATCATATCCATCAAAACCATTAATTGATAAACCGGTAAGTATTTTATTTAATGCAAATCTTAACCCTGCATTTGCTGGTACTCCAAGTGTACATATGCATGCTGGATTAAATGACTGGGCTATTCAGCAAATGTATGAAGCAGCAAAACCAGATGTTGCAGCAAAAACAAAATTGAAAGACTTAGGAAATGGTTTTTATAAAATGGATTTTATTCCTAAGCAATACTTTAATGCGCCAGACGATTTTGTAATGGAAAAGATAAATTTTCTAATGGTAGCAGAAAATTGGACAGCAAATTCTGGCGATCAGGTTATTTATGCAGGAGAATTTGTTCCGCCACCGCCACCAAGTTTTGCTTTCTTTCCATCACAAATTAGTCAAAGAGATTTTCTTGGAATGTCAAGAAAAAATAATGAGGTAGGTGTAAACAAATTAATCTACACGATTACAGCTGGACCAAAAACAATTTCTGGTGAGTTTACTGGAGGAACTGCAGAAATTAAAGGTTTTGTCAACTTAGTATCAGAACTTAATGGAGTTCCAGGTTTAAGCGAAATCCATGTTTTGGTAAAAGACAACAAAGACAAAACGATTTCGGATACGACGATTCCGCTAAAAACTTTAGATAAATAATCACTATTAAATTAAAACACCAATTCTAATGAATAGTAAAAATACAAAAAGCGTCCTGCATCAAATGTGGACTGCTAAGGCAGCGGTATTGATGATTTTTATGCTTTTTCTTTCTGCCAGTACTTTCGCGCAGACGAAAAAGCAAATCTCAGGAACCGTTTATGACAATACTGGTACGGTATTGCCAGGAGCTTCTATCATTGAAGTAGGAACAAAAAACGGAACAACAACAGATTTTGATGGTAAATTTAGCCTTCAGGTAGCCGTAGGAGGTGCAATCGAAGTTTCGTTTATTGGATCAACGACACAAAAAATTCAAATTACAGGAAGTAGTGCTAGCCTTGAAGTGCGTCTGCAAAATGATGGTTATACATTGGCAGAAGTACAAGTTGTTTCTGTTGGTTACGGAAAAGTAAAAAAAGCAGATTTAACTGGAGCAGTTTCTACCGTTGGAGCAGATGAATTACTTAAAGGTACTATTGGTTCTACTGAGCAAGTTTTGCAAGGAAAAGTAGCCGGATTAAGTATCATTCGTCCTTCTGGAGATCCAGCTGCAGGTTCTACAATTCGTCTTCGTGGAGGAACTTCTCTAACAGCAAGCAACAGCCCATTAATTGTGGTTGATGGTATTGCGGGAGTTGATATTAACGTAGTTCAGCCTTCAGACATTAAATCGGTTGACGTTCTTAAAGATGCTTCGGCAACTGCAATTTATGGTTCTCGTGGAGCAAATGGGGTAATTATGATTACTACAAAATCGGGAACAAAAGGCGTTTCTGTTGTTTACAACGGACAAACTGGTGTAGGTTATGTAAATGATAACTTAGATCTTCTTTCAGCAAATCAGTGGAGAGGATATGTTCGTCAAAATCAAATTGCAGATGCGATAGATTATGGGGCAAACACAAATTGGCAGAAAGCAATTGAGCAAACAGCAATTTCTCAATCACACACTTTAAGCATCAATTCTGGTAAAGCAGATAGTGGTTTTAGAACTTCACTTTCTTACTTAAACAATCAAGGAGTTATTAAAAAATCTGGATTAGAAAGATTAAGCGGAAATGTTAGCGCATACCAATTTCTTGGAGACAACAAAGAAGTAAAATTTGATATGGGATTATTTGCAAATATTGACAAATGGCACCCAATTGATTACAGAATTTTTGAAAGAGCTTATAACTTAAATCCAACGATTCCGGTTTACGGTGAAGATGGAAAATTCAGTAATGTAGTTGGAAATCTGTATCAGAATCCAGTTGAGATTTTAACCAACAGAACTTTTGATAACGAAAGACATAGACTTTTAGGTTACTTTAAAACGGATGTGAAATTCTTAAACGATTTTACTGCTACGGCAAATATTTCGTTAGAACACAATGCAGTAAAAGCAGGTACTTACAAACCATCTTATGCGGTTATGGAAGGACAAACTGAAGGTGGTTTTGCACAAAGAAATTATGATGAATATACAAATGCACAAGGTGAGCTTTATGTAAATTATAATAAAGTGATCGACAAACATAACATTAGTGCTTTGGCTGGGTATTCTTACCTTGAAAATATGTACGAAGGTTTTGGAGCACAAAGAGGTGGTTTCGTAACAGATGCTTTTAGCTATAATAATTTAGGTGCTGGTTACAACTATCGTTTAACAGATGTGTATTCATACAAAGGAAAATCAAATTTAGTGTCTTTTTATGCTCGTGCTAATTACGGCTACGATGGTAAATATTTATTGACTGCGACAGTAAGACGTGATGGATCTAGCCGTTTTGGAGAAAACAATAAATGGGGAACTTTCCCTTCTGCTTCTGCAGCTTGGAGAATTTCTAACGAAGAATTTATGAGTTCTACAAAAGGATGGTTAGACAATTTAAAAGTAAGAGTTGGTTACGGTGTTACAGGAAATCAAGATGGAATTGGGGAGTATAAATCGCTTTCTATTTTAGGAGTTGGAAGCGACAGTTACTACGATCCGGTTACAAAAACTTGGAGTTTGGCTTATTCTCCAAAACAAAATCCAAATCCTGATTTGAAATGGGAATCGACAGAACAGCTTAACATTGGTTTTGATTTCGGACTTTTCAATAGAATTACAGGATCATTCGAATATTATTCTAAAAAGACAAAAGATTTATTATACACATACGAAGTGCCTCAACCTCCATACTTAGTAGGAACAATGTTGGCAAACGTTGGTGAAATGTCAAACAAAGGGGTAGAGTTAACTTTGAATGCTGACATTATTAAGGGGGATAAATTCAATTGGAATGCAAATTTGACTCTTGGACATAACGTTCAGAAAATCGAAAAACTTTCTAACCCAACTTATAAAACAGATGTTATCTACAGCGGATCTCTTCATGGTTTAGCAGGTATGTCTGGACAATATTCGCAAATTATTGCTGAAGGATATCCTGTTGGAACTTTCTGGGGCTTTAGAAATGCTGGTTTAGATGCTAACGGAAAAATTCAATACTATAATGCAGCAGGACAAGTTGTTGACGAAAGTGCATTGGTTGATGCTGACAAAACAGATTTAGGAAATATTCAGCCAGATTTAACTTTAGGTATTGGAATGAATTTTTCTTACGGAAACTTTGATCTTGGATTTTCTGGATACGGAATGTTTGGACAAAAAGCTTTAAACGCGACAAACATGATGTTGAACGACCCAACTAGATTACCGACTTATAATGTTCCAGATGCTTTCTTAAGCAGCGGTATTACTTCGGCTCCAAAATATTCAGATTACTGGATCGAAGATGCTTCTTTCTTTAGACTTCAGACGTTGACTTTTGGTTATACTCTACCATTGAAATACAAGAAATCTAAATTTAGAATGTATGTAATGGGCGAAAACTTATTTGTAATAACAGGTTACAAAGGTGTAGATCCAGAGATTGGTTTAAATGCTCAAGACGGAATTAATCAGACTGGAGTAATGGATAAAACTGGTTTGGCAGCTCCTGGAATTGACAGATACAACAATTATCCTCGACCAACTACAATTTCTGTTGGATTAAATTTTACGCTGAATAATTAAGCGAATTGATAACCATAAAATATTAACAATGAAAATCAAAATAACAGCAGCAATACTTTTAAGCATGCTTTTTACGGTATCATGTACTGATTTGAACGAGCAGCTGTATGATCAGGTAGAAGATGGAAATTTCGGAAATACAACCAAAGAAGTTGATGCGTTGGTAGGAGGGGCTTATTCTTCTTTAAGAGGATTCAAAGATGATATCTCAAATAATTTTCCAACTTGCGAATATGTTTTCTTTTTGAGCGAAGTAGTTTCAGACGAAGCTACAATTCCGACAAGAGGTACAAACTGGTACGATGGCGGACAATATCAAGATGCGCAAAAACATACTTGGAAAGCAGATAACAGAATGATTCTTTCTGCTTGGCGTTACAATTATACAGGAATTGCTAAAATCAATGCCATCATTTATCAAATCGATAAATCGTCTCTTAGCGATAAATCAAAAGAACCGATTTATGCAGAATTAAAAGCACTTAGAGCATATTACTATTACAATCTTTTAGATTTATTCGGAAATGTGCCAATTGTAACCAATTTTGAAGATACATCTCTTCCAACCAACTCAACAAGAAAAGAAGTTTATGATTTTGTTGAAAAAGAATTGACAGATGCTATTCCGTATTTAAATTCAAATGTGGTGTATTCTAAAATGACTAAAAATGTCGCGTATTCTATTTTGGCTAGATTATATCTTAATTCAGAAGCGTTTATTGGTCAGCCACGTTGGCAAGATTGTATCAATATGTGCCAAAAGGTTACAGGATACAGTTTGACACCAGATTTCTTTGATAATTTCGTTACAGAAAATCAGACTTCGCCTGAAATTATTTTTGCTATTCCTTACGATTCAAAAGCAGGAACAGTTGGAAACTACATGAACTCAATGTCTTGCCATTACAACCAAGCTTTAGCTATTTCTGCGATTCCAAACAATTATCCTTGGAGTGCAAATGGAATGTGCGCGCAGCCTGGAGTGTATTCTTCTTTTGCAGATACAGATAAGAGAAAAAAATGTATGCTAGAAGGCGATCAAATCAATCTTGCGACTGGAAGTGTAATTATTATGGGTAACGGAGAACCGCTTACTTATACAGAAAATCTAACAAGTCTTGAAGATGCAAAAGAAAATGAAGGAGTTCGTCTGCATAAATATGAAATGAAAGCAGGAGAGCAATGGGAACGCGATCACGATTTTGTTTTAATTCGTTATGCAGAAATCTTGATGATGCAAGCAGAATGTTACGTTCGTTTAGGTTCGCCAGATTTAGCAAGACCATTTGTACAGCAAGTAGCGTCTCGTGCAGGCGAAGAAGTACCAGCAACAATAGACCTTGCCTTTATAGATCAAGAATTGTTGAAAGAATTTACGTTTGAAGGAAGAAGAAGAACAGATAACATCCGTTTCGGAACATTCTTCTTACCATGGTGGTCAAAAGGTGCAACGGAAAAATACAGAGCAATTTTCCCAATTCCAAGTACCGTTTTAACGACAAATAAAAATCTAAAACAAAATCCTGGGTATCCAAATTAGGTTACTAGAATGTCAGTCTTCCATGTTGGTTAGTCGTGGAAGGCTGACATGTTTTTAAACATTGGATTCAAATAGATCTACAATGCTTAAAATATATTTAACACATAGAAACATAGATTTTTATGTGTAAAAAGAAGAAGGAAAGAAACTAGTTTCTCACACATAATAGCTATGTGTATTTATGTGAGTGAAACGCCTTTTTCTAAGTTTCGAAAGCTATGTTTCTACGTGTTTAAATTATTAAGTATAACTAAAATAGTATCTCAATATGAAAAGATATATCACATCGTTGGTTTTTGGTTTAATGAGTATTGCCATGGTTGCCGGATGCAGCAGCGATGACAAAGGCTCGGACAAACCAGTAGAACCAGAAAAGACAGAACCTGTTGCGATTGAGAAAACCAACAGCACCAAAATTTATATGCACTACATGCCGTGGTTTGAAACCAATGAAAGCAGTGCCGATAAGAAATGGGGATATCATTGGACAATGGCAAACAAAAATCCGAACAACATAGGAGCAAACGGCCGAAGAGAAATTGCATCGTACTATTATCCGCTGATTGGACCTTATCACTCAGGCGATAAAAATGTGATCGAAAATCATTTATTGATGATGAAATATTCGGGAATTGATGGAATTCTGATTGATTGGTATGGCACTTATGATGTAAACGATTACGGAATGATTAAAGAAAACACAGATCAGTTAATCGAGATGCTCGACAAAGTAGGTTTAGAATATGCGATTGTATACGAAGATCGATTTTTGACCAATGTTGTCAATGCAGGAAAAGCAATTTCGGTAACCGGCGCAGCAAAAACAGATTTGGCTTATGTAGAAAAGAATTATTTCTCCGATGCTAATTATATCAAGATTAATGGTAAACCGCTGTTAATGAATTTTGGACCAATTGTTCTACAGACCCCAGCAGAATGGACAAATGTTTTTAATACTTTAACAGCAAAACCAACTTTCTTGACACTTTGGGATCATTCTTCAATGGCTGGAGAAAATGCTTCTGGCGAATATGCTTGGGTATATAAAGACAACACTTATTTGACAAATTTCTATACCAATACCAAACCAAAATTGGGAGTGGCTATGGGAAGCGCTTATCCTGGATTTAAAGATTTTTACGCTCAAGGCGGAGGCGGTGCAGCAATAGGATGGACAATCGAACATAATAACGGAGCGACTTTGGATGAAACGCTTACTCTGGCAAAAAATGCCAATGTAAATTATCTGCAACTGATTACGTGGAATGATTTCGGAGAAGGAACCATGATTGAACCAACCGTTGAGTTTGGATATTCTTTTGTCGAAAAAATAAAAACTTTCGCTGGAGTAAAAAATACGGAAAGTACATTTCCAGACATCAGCAAATTGTATGATTTACGCGTACAGAAAAAAGGAAATGTCGAGGCCCAGAAAAAACTCGATCAAGCTTTTAATTATTTTGTTTCTATGCAACCTGCTAAAGCAAAACAAGTAATGAGCGAAATTAAATAGAGCCGTAATTAATACAATTAAATAATGAAAAACAGAAAATATAGATACTGCCTAATAGCTTTTGCATCAATGCTGGTTATGGCTTGCAGTACTAAAAAAACGTATAAAATCAGTTCTCCTGAAAAAATCTCTGAATTAACTTTTGAATTAACACCAACTGGACAGCCTCAATATAGTTTTTCGTCTAACGGAAAATCGGTTATAGAGCCTTCTCTTATGGGATTTGAATTTCAAGGTTTAGCCAAAATGACTGATGGTTTTGAAGTTGTTTCGACAGAAGAAAAAGCGGCAGATGAAACTTGGGAACAGCCTTGGGGTGAATTCAAAAAAGTAAGAGATCACCATAACGAACTGATTGTTCATTTAAAAGAAGCAAAAGGCGAGGAGCGTTTGGTTGATATTATCTTCAGAGTTTTTGATGACGGAGTTGGATTTCGTTATGAATTTCCAAAACAGCCTCATTTAGATAAAGTTAAAATCTCTAATGAAGTAACGCAATTTACTTTTAAAGACAATAACGAAGTTTGGTGGATTCCAGTTCACCGCGAAAACAGTTATTACGAAAGTGAATATCGCAAAACATTAATGAGTAAAACAGATACTATTAATACACCTGCAACTTTTGAAACTAAAGACAAATTGTTTGTAGCCATTCACGAAGCCAACCTGACAGATTTTGCCTCAATGACGCTTTTAAAAACTACAGACAAACAGTATAAAAGTGATTTAGTGCCTTGGGCTGATGGTGTAAAAGTATATGCAGAAACACCTTTTAAAACACCTTGGAGAACTATTGTTGTTGGTAAAACTCCAGGAGATGTGGCTACTTCTACCATTATGCTAAATCTAAATGAGCCATCAAAAATTGAAGATTTATCTTGGATTACGCCTTCAAAATATATCGGAATCTGGTGGGGAATGCATTTAGAAAAATATACTTGGGGACAAGGTCCAAAACATGGCGCAACAACCAAAAACACAAAAGAATACATTGATTTTGCTGCGAAAAACGGCTTCGATGGCGTTTTGGTTGAAGGATGGAATGAAGGCTGGGACGGAGACTGGACGGCAGACGGTTCAGCATTTAGTTTCGTAAAAGCATATCCAGATTTCAATTTAGAAGAAATTACGAAGTATGCGGCAATGAAAAATGTTCGTTTAATTGGGCATCATGAAACAGCTGGCGCAACCAAAAATTACGAAAGCCAATTGGAAGATGCATTTAAACTGTATCAAAAAATGGGAGTGAACTCCGTTAAAACAGGTTATGTAAACAAATATTTAGATAAAAAAGAATGGCATGATAGCCAATACGGAGCTCGTCATTACAGAAAAGTAATCGAAACGGCGGCTAAATATCATATCATGATCGATAACCACGAACCAATGAAAGGAACGGGTTTACAGCGTACATATCCAAACTTTATGTCACAAGAAGGCGGAAGAGGACAAGAATATAATGCATGGTCTGTAGATGGAGGAAATACACCAGAGCATTTAACTACTTTGCCTTTTACAAGAATGCTTTCTGGACCTTTTGATTACACACCTGGAAACTTCAATTTTGATTACAAAACACCTTCTGGAGCAAAAGTTCAAACGACTTTGGCAAATCAATTGGCATTATATGTAATTATTTTCAGTCCGTTGCAAATGGCTTCAGACTTGCCTGAAAACTACGAAGGAAAACCAGAGTTTCAATTCGTAAAAGATGTGCCTTGTACTTGGTCAGACACCAAAGTTTTAGATTCTAAAATTGGAGAATACACTACAATTGCGCGTAAAGATTGGGATGAGAAAAATTGGTATTTAGGTTCGATCACAAACAGAAATGCAAGAGATTTAAAAGTAACGCTTTCATTCTTAGATAAAAACAAAGAATACGAAGCAGAAATCTACGCAGACGGACCTGGTGCAAATTATAAAACAAATCCATATCCTGTTACAATCTCTAAACAAAAAGTAAACAGCAAGACTGTTTTAGATATCAAATTGGCAGCTGGTGGAGGAACAGCAATAAAATTCTCTCCAATCGAGAAATAATTTTTTAAGATTCTAAGATGCTGAGGTTCTAAGTTTCTTAGATTCTAGTTTATAAAGTTTTATTTTGAGTTAAGTTAAGTAAGTTTAAGTTTGGTAATGAACCCGATAGCAAGAAAGTTATCGGGTTTGTTTTTTATATCTATTTAACCGCAAAGAGCGCTAAGATTTACGCAAAGCGCGCAATTTTTTTTATCTCGCAAAGACGCAGAGTCGCAAAGAATATAAAAAAACTTTGCGACTCTGCGTCTTTGCGAGCAATTTAAACAACAAGTTCGCAAAAGCTTAATAATAAAACTTTGCGAACTTTGCGTATTCTTAGCGGTTTAAAAAAATACTCAGAACCTTAGCATCTCAGTACCTCAGAACCTTTATTTAGTTACCTTAACATGTTTACCAAAAGTATACACAGCAGTTATTGTTGGACCATTATATCCCCATTTCAGATAGCCGTTTAAACGTTCCTGAACTGTATCTACTCTGAAATTCAAACCGGTATAACCAGCAGTAAGGCTAAAGTTTTCGTGAACATTATATAAAACAGACAAACCATAACTTATAATTCGGCCATCGGTGTCATTAATTTTTACAGCAAGATAATTTACGTTGGCATATAAACCCCAGCGTTTTCCAAGAACAAACTCTCCCCAAATTCCAATATCTGGCAATGGCGCAGTAAAGTCAAAACTATCGTGATATTCTACACTTTGTGTATTGGCTTGTAATTTTAAGCCTAAGTCTGCAAAAAGCACGTGCGCACCAATTAATAGACCCGCTTGATATTTAGGTTTAGAAAGAATTGCGTATCCATAAGCAACTCTCATAATCTGAACATTAAAAGTACCTCGAACACTTCCATCTACTGGATAAGTATGGTCTCCAAAATTAATTTCTCTTTGCAATGTTTTGGTTGCCGTTCTGTCTAGAACAAAATATTCAAAACCTAATCTGGATCTTTTAGATATACGCCAGTCAAATGTTCCTAAAAAAGATGCTGTCGATTTAGCAAATCCTAAATCATTTTCAAGATCAATTTCGGTTCCTATGTTTCCGTTGTTGCCTTCAACTTGAACTACAGTATTATTTACAGGAAAAAAACCACCTGCAGAAACTTTAAATTTTCTATTATGCCAGGGTAGATCTTCTAGAGATGTATCTTGAAAATCTTCGTTTTCGGTTTTTAGAGTTGCTGTTAAGTCTTCATTTTTATTAGATTCTGCCACAGTTTGTGCGTTTATCGGAATCCAAAGGAGCATCATTACCAAAAAAATAAATAATTGTTTCATCAGAGTAGTTTTTTAAGTTTTTATTAGGTAATATTTAACAATTAAAGTTAGTAAAAATAATCGTTCATTTTTGTTTTTAGTGCTGAATTATTTTTATGAATATATTGTATATCAGCGAAATAAGAATTTGTTTGAAAAATAGTTGACATGTCACTCTTTTTTGTAATTTTGCATCATGGAAAATAAACATACAGATAAAGAAGGTTTTTCAAATTTTTGGAAAGAAGAAATATCAGATAGTTTCTTCTTTCAGATTCATCGTATTAAAAGAGCAATTTTTAGACGAACGAATGCGTTAATGACAGAAGCGGGAATTACATTGCAGCTCGAACAATTGCCGTTGCTAATGATTTTGCATCATAAAAGTCTTTCACAAAGAGAATTGTCAGACAAAACAATGCGTGATAAATCGTCTATTTTAAGAAGTATTTCAGCCTTAGAGAAAAAGAACTTGGTTGAGGTGGTAAAAGACAAAATAGATAAACGTAAAAACATTGTAAGTCTTACTGATGAAGGAACTTCATTGGCTAAAAACATTCGCTCACTGATGAAAAGAGCAGAAGAGGAAGTTATGTCTGTTTTTTCTCCAAAAGAAAGAATCGAAGCACTAAATGCAGTAAGATCTTATGCAGATAAGCTAGAAACACTTTAATTTTTTTTGAACTTTAAAAGTTGATATGTCAACTGATTTTTAAATAATTATTTCGAATAAATGAAAAAAAATGAATTATTAGAAGGGCCAATCCTTTCTTCATTATTAAAATTAGCCATTCCGATTATGATTGCTAATTTGCTACAAGCCGCATATCAGTTAGTTGATGCTTTTTGGGTAGGACGTTTAGGTGGCGATGCCGTTGCTGCAGTTTCAATAAGTACGCCCGTGATATTTTTAACCATCGCTTTAGGAACCGGATTAGCAATTGCTGGTTCTATTTTAATTGCGCAATACTTTGGAGCAGGAAACCAGAAAATGGTTAATCACGTGGCGGCGCAGACTTTGTCAATGGTTATTATCGTTTCGGTTTTCTTATCGATTATTGGCTACATTTTAAGTCCGTATTTTTTATATCTGCTAAAGGTCGAACCTACAGTTTATGTTGATGCATTAGGATTTATGCGTGTAGCTTTTGTTGGTCTAGTTTTTAGTTTCGGATTTATGATTTTCCAATCGATTATGCGTGGAGTTGGTCGTGTGACATTGCCCGTTTATATTGTTTTAGGAACTGTAATCTTGAATTTTGCACTTGATCCATTATTTATTTACGGATGGAATTTTATTCCAGCTTTAGGTGTTAAAGGTGCAGCTTTGGCAACCTTATTTACACAACTTTTAGCTATTATAATTGGATTTGCAATTTTGTTTAGAGGAAAACACGGAATTCATCTTCGTATTTCCGATTTTAAACCTGATTACAAACATATAAAAAGAGCTTTTCAAATCGGTTTTCCTTCTTCAATAGAACAATCAATGCGTGCATTGGGAATGATGGCGATTACATTTTTAATTGTTCGTTTTGGAACTTTAACGGTTGCATCTTATGGAGCAGGTTCCAATTTAATTCAACTGATTTTAATTCCTGCTTTAGGATTATCAATGGCTATTGCAACTCTTGTTGGACAAAATATTGGTGCTGGAAATATTGACCGTGCAGCTGAAATTTCTAAACTAGGAGCATATTTAGGTTTCGGATTATTAACTGGTCTCGGAATCATAGCTTTTATTTTTGCGCCGTATTTAATCGCATTTTTTGTTCCGAATGATCAAGCGGTTATCGACGGAGGAACAGAGTTACTGAGAATTACTTGTCTTTCTTGGGGTTTTTTAGGTTTGCAACTTTGCTTAACAGGAGTTTTCAGAGCTGTTGGAAACACAAAATTACCTATGATTTTAACTTTGGTTTCGCAATGGGTAATTCAATTTCCATTGGCTTATATTTTGTCTCATAATACTTCTTTAGGTAAAATCGGAATTTGGTGGGCTTTCCCAACAGCTTCTGTTTTAACGGCTCTTATTACATTAATTATTTATGCAAAAGGAGACTGGAAAAAAGAAAGACTTACTGGTAAAACCAACAAATTGATTGATAAGGTTGAAAGTGAAATTGTTAAAGAGGGATTTGATATTTCAAAATAAGATTCTAAGTTTCTGAGGTTCTGAGATGCTAAGTTTCTATACTTTTTTAAAGGCGCGATTTTTTCGCGTCTTTTTTATTTGTAATACTTTTTTGCTAAAATAAAATTTCAGTATATTAGAAACCTCAAAAAAATACTTAGAGTCTCAGTATCTTAGAATCTTAGCAACTTTCAAAACCATGAACAAAAATCTAAAGCGTTATTTCGTAAAATCTGTTATTGTATTAGCCTTAATTCACTTAGCTTACTTTTTATATGGTTATTTTACTTTTGAAGGGCTAAAGAAAATTGATATCTATACCGAGTTTTATCGATTTAAATTTTACGATGACGTTTCAATTTCGCACTTCTTTGTAAGCGGTTTGTTTTTACTTCTCTTTTTGATTTTTTTAGTTCGAAATCATTCTAGAGAAGGTTATAAAGGAGGAAATTTGCTTAAAGTTGCCGTTTGCTTATTATTTATTTCATTTTTGACTTTTTCATTTTTTATTAGTTATAGTTTCGGAATGAATGCGAAACTAAAATCAGAATTGTCTGAAAATGATTTTAATAAAGACAAAAAACTGCTGAATGTCTTGAATCCGTTCTTATATGGTTATACTTCGTATAGTTCTGAAAAATTGTTCAATTACGAGAATATATTATATCCAAAACCTTATCCTGTAATTAAAGAAGTAGATACTATCGAGCCAGGCGAATATCCTATTACAGAAACCAATTATTATAGTATTGATACTATAAAAGTTCTAACAAGTACTTTTGATAAAACGACAAGTAAAGCAGATAGTATTTTTGAAATTATGGGTTTTGATAAAGAACAATTACACAAAAGAGTGATTTCAAAAAGTACTATAGGCGATAGTACAGCGATTATTTTTAAAAGTGTTCCTGTGCATCCAGAACATGATGAGGATATTTGTATTTTCTTAGAAAACAAATCGTTATTTAATCCAGTTCATGGAGATTCGATTAATAAACAGCAATATAAAGCGGCTGTAGATCGCTATAAATTATTATATAATGCAAAGAAAGATTCGCTAACGTATACTTTTCAAAAACTGGACACACTTTTGAAGAAATACAATATAGAAACAAATTTGATTCCGAAACTGCTAACTCAAGACGCATATCATTACAGAGATAATCACGACGAACCATTAAACGGAATTCGAAATAATTTTGATAGAAAAGCTTTAGCAGAAAAGTTTACGACATTAGACAAGTTGTTTTACGAACCTAATTACTTGCATCCAAATATTGCTTTAATCTACTTTGCTGTAATTGCCATAGTTTGGATCTTCCTGTTTTTGTTTTATATCCTTTTCAATAAGAAAAAGGTTCAATAACAATAACAATGGCAAATTTCAAAAATCAATAAAAATTCCAATGAAAAAAGTAAATTGAAAAATTGATTTAAGATTACTATTGGAATTTGGAATTTCAGATTTGAGATTTTAAAAGTGCTAAACTCTATGATAATCTGCTTTCCAGTGTACGATTGCTTTTTTGATTGCATCTCCAGTTAAGCCATTTTTTAAAACGTCTTCAACAAGCGGAATCAATTCGTTGTCTGGAGCAAAACGTAATGCAAATATTTGATCATCTGTAAGTTTGTATTCAAACTCTTCGAATCTTTTTCCTGTAAGGGTAAAGTAGCGGTAGCGCATTTCTAAACGTACAATTCTATTTTGAAGCGTTAATGCATAATGTTGGCGCAGCATATACGCAAGCACAAAAAGAAATACAAAAGCCACGCTGATAAACGCCCATATTAAATGATCTTCTGTTTTAATAGCCAAATAAACACTAGCTATTAAGAATAAAATTAAAACAGGATAATATATAAAATGGTGCGGAGTATAGAATCGTATATGATTGTGATAGGTCTGGATTTTCATGTTTTTATGTTTAAATGGTAGCCTATAAAAACAAAGCTACTCTATATTTCTATAGAGTAGCTTTTTCCCAAAAATAAACTAACATAACCAATGTTCTCTTTATAGACTAAACTTTTTACAGTTTGCTTTGTAAATTTTAATAAGAAGAAAGCCTTTCCATTTTCGTTTTTCAAATCTTCAATATGGCTTATTTTTCTTTGATGTAAAATTAGATCGAGAGTGGTTGAATTTTGTTATACTTTAAAAGGAAAAAGTTACATGATTCCAATATTGACATTTTAATTGTATAAAATAAGAGCCATTATAGTAAAGTTTTAATGACGTTCCATTCCTTTAATTTGTCTTGAAAAGTCTTGCCAGCATTGGCTGGACTTGTTGACGGAAGTGTAAACGTTTTGTATTCTTTTGTTAAGTGAACATATTTTTTAAAAAACGCAGCAGCTTTTTGTCCGTTAAAAAGAATACTCTCTATTTTAGGATGAATTTCTAAAAAATTTTCAAAATCATTTGCGATTTCGTTTTTGATGGCACTGTCTAAACTTCCAATACGATCGCAAAATTGTAAGACATCCCATAATGCAATATCATTTTTAATTAATAAGCTTTTTCGTATTTCGTAATCGCTAGACAATTCTTCTCCCAAAATCTGGAACATAAATTTCCAAAAGTTATTCTGATTGTGACCATAATATTGATTGAGTTCTAAAGATTTTGTTCCAGGCATAGTGCCTAAAATCAGAATTTTAGAATTGGGAGAACTAATAGGAGCGAAGGAAAAACTTTTCATGCTTGAACAAATATTGACTTATGTTAAAATAATCATTTATAAGGAATTATAAAACAAAACAGAAAAATTATATAACATTTTTGGTTTGTCTTTAAACGAACTTTGATTCTCAGATTTTTAGCAAATAATCTGTTTAGAGAATTATAGAATTTTAAAATCCGGCGAACCATGAAAATAGTTACTATAAATACAGAAAAAACTCAAAATATATTTGATGAACTTCAGACTAGTTTTGGCGGAAAAGTGACTTTTGATTTAGACGAATATGCACTTAAAGTAGAAAACAGTTTTGCAGAAGGTTCTATTATTGGAGCTTCTTTTAATGATAATATCTCTTATGTTCAATTCGATATGACATTTTCTGCAGATGTAAGATTAGATTTTCTAAACGTAAAATCGTCGCCTATTTATTTTGCTTATTGTTCTAAAGGTAATCTTTCGCATAGTTTTGGATTGAATGGAGAAGAGCGAAAATTAAAAACCTTTCAAACGGCAATAGTAACATCTAAAGAAAATCAGGATAATGTTTTATTTTTTGAAAAAGGAAAGAAAACAAAACTAACCTTAATTATTGTAGGAACTCAGCTTGATGATGTTAATCAAACTCATTCATTAAGCCAACAAGTAAAAGATACTTTTTTTGAGAACAATCAAGTAACAGATTTCTTTTACATTGGATCTTATAATTTGCAAATTGCTGAGAAAATTGAACAGCTTAATTCTATTACACAAAAAGGAATTGTTAGAAATTTATTGAAAGAAGGAATAATGAGAATTATTCTCGCAATGGAAATCCAACAGCATTCAGATGATTTATGTGCTTTTGCTAACGAATCAAATGGTTTGACTTTAAGAGAAATGGAAGAAATAAAAGAACTTTCAGAATTCATAAAAACAAGTCCGGAAGAAGCCTTTTCGATAAAATCATTGAGTAAAAAATCTGGATTATCTCCAAACAAACTTCAAGAAGGTTTCAAAATGATTCACAATCGCACAGTCAACGATTACATTACGCACATGCGTGTTTTAAAAGCCGAAATCTTAATCAGAACATCAGACTTAAATATTTCGGAAATAGTGTATTGCATTGGTTTCACCAGCAGAAGTTATTTCTCTAAAATATTCAAACAAAAATTTAACTGCAGTCCAAAAGAATATAAATTTAATTTGAATTCTCTTGCTATTACTGCGTAATTGTCTAAGTTGCTAAGGTTCTGAGATACTAAGATTCTAAGTTTTGTCGCTAGCTTTAAAGCATTATATATATAATAAAATCCTCTGATTTTGAAGAATTCAAAATCAGAGGATTTTATTATTTAGTTAAAGTAAAAACTCAGAATCTTAGTATCTCAGAACCTTAGAACCTTTTATCTGCCAAATCGATAATAATCTAAATCTGTATTTTTTTTATTATTAAGGGAATCCAGGATAGAATTCATTCCGATTACACTGAAGGTAATTCCGTTTCCTCCGAAGCCTAAAATATAATGCTCGTTTTTTCTCGGATTTGGTTTTCCGAAGTAAGGAAGGCCATCTTTCGTTTCTCCAAAAGTACCAGCCCAAGAATAATCAATTTTAAAATTTAAATCAGGAAACCTCTTGAAGAATTGTTTTAAAAGATACGCTTCTTTTTTAGGAAGCAATTTATCTCGTTTAGAAGTGTCTTTAAAATCTTCGTCGCCGCCGCCCATTATAATACGGTTATCTTCTGTAGTTCTAATGTAATGATAAGGCGATGCGGTATCCCAAAAAATAGTGTTTTTAAAATGCTCAGGAAGATCAGACTGACTTTCAGAAGTGATAACATAGGTACTTTTTAAATCGACCACTTTTTCTTTTAACGTTTCTGTACTTTCGTAGCCTGTACAATGAATAATATGATCGGCAGTAATCACACATTTCGAATCTGTAGTAGCGAGAATTCTGCCTTTTTGATGTTGAATGGAAGCAATATTAGTTCGGTCAAAAATCTGCATTCCTTTTTCATGGCAATGAAACAAAAGATCGCTTGCCAGTTTAAAAGGATCCATAACAGCTGCCGTTTTAGATTCTACTCCAGCAATGGCATTCAATCCCATTTTTTGCAATTCAGATCTGCTCAGCCAGCTTATTTCAAAACCATGTTGTTTTCTGGCTTTAAATTCATTTTTTAAATAAGGAACATCCTTTTTTAAAGTAGTGAAATAAACGCTTTTTTTAAACTCAAAACCGCAATCGCAACCCACAGTATCAATTATATTTCGAAGATCAAAAATGGCTTTTTTTCCGTTTTGATAACTATCTATGGCACATCTGGCGCCCCGAAGTTTTATTAGCTGATGTAGCGGAACATCAATTTCGTACTGCAATAAGGCCGTACTTCCAGAAGTGCTTCCGCCGCAGACATCTCTGCGGTCTACAAGAACAATTTTTTTTCCTTCGTTTAATAATTTATACGCTGTTAAAGCTCCTGTTATTCCTCCGCCAATAATTAAAATGTCGGTTTGAATATCAGTATCTATTGAAGGGTAACTTTGTTTTATGGCATTTTTTAAAGGCCAATAGGTTTCAGTAGAGCTCAGTTTCATTTTTTGGTTATTTTTTTAGAGGTGTTTTTGGTCGTTTTTTTAATGTTATTTGGTTTTATATCTTTTTCTTTTTTACGGCTGTGAGCTTCATTTGCTTCGGCAATAGAATGCGAAGTTCTTATGCTTTTATCTTTTTTTGCCAATTGGCTTAAGTGATGGTAATATTTCTGAATAATGATCATTTCTTCTTCGGTCATATTCTCGATATCAACCAAACTATTACTTGACAAATCGTTGGAAGCCACAAGTTCATTCAGTTTTAATTGTATGGCAAGCGAATCTTTATTTTGTGCTTTTTGAATTAAAAAAACCATTAAAAAAGTAATAATCGTAGTGCCCGTATTAATGACCAATTGCCAAGTTTCTGAATAATCGAAAATTGGACCCGAAACAGCCCAACCAATAACAAGAAAAAGAGCGCCAATAAAAGCTGGAGTACTTCCGGCAGCTTTAGAAACTTTAGAAGCAAACTTTTCGAAAGCGCTGCTTTTATGCTGAGATTTTGAATTCATCGTTATTTTGTTTTGGGTTTGCTGACTTTTTCTTTTCGAATTACTTTATTGTTTTTTTGATCATAAACAGCAGGATTGATTTCCTGTCCTGTTTTGCTGAATATCTTAATTTTAGGAGCTTCATGCGTTCCAGTAATTACAATCGGAAAACCTATGATTCCGAAAAGCGGAAGTCCTAAACGCATTCTAAGATCCAAAAGTCCATCAAAGCTTGTAGTTCCTTTAATGGTTGGTCTAAAGCTGGCAACACTAAAGGTAAATGGCTCAATATTTATAAGATTCTTATCTATAGTCGATTTAATTTCAATTCCTTTCATGTCAGGATTGTCCAAACCGCTTTGTCCTGTTTTAGAGCTAATTCCATCAAAAAGTTTAAGACCTTTAATTTTTACATCACGTAAATTAATGGTTCCTCCGCCTTGCATAGATTCATAAATTGGCCCCATATTTCCATTCAAATCTCCTTTTACTTTATAATCAACAGAAATTATTCCGTGCGCTTTTTCGGCAGCAGTAACCATATCATGAAACATCGGAATTTCTTTGTAAGCTCTCTGAACATCAAAATCTTTTGCTGTAAAATGAGCATCAAAATGAGCCGACGTTGGAGATTCGTCTTTGTATAATGCATTAATTCCTAAAACACAATCAATGATATTAAAGGTAATGTTTTCTAAGTAAAATCCTTCTTTTTTTATTCCTATTTTTCCATTCAATTTATTAAAAACCAATTTGTTATATTCTATTTTGTCGGCGCTGGCATCTAAATTGACATTTAGGTTTTCTGGAATGATGATTACACCGCTCATTTTTGGATGATCTTCTTTAGCATATTCTACTTCAAGTTTTCGATCAGTGTTTTCGCTTTCTTTAAGCGCCATAAATTCATCAACATTAATCAGTTTTGATTTTAAGTTAAAGTTTCCGCTCAAAGTACCTTTCGATTCTAAAAAGTAATTGATTGTATTTAAGAGATAACCATTAATATCAAAGTCTGATTTTCCGTAAGAAGCATTGAATTTTTCAAACCACATTTTCTCGTTTTGGAAACGGAAATTTCCTTGTTTTATAAAGAAAGCTTTTGGAAACAATTCTGAAGTTGTTTTAATATTTTTTAAAATTAATGTTCCCTTGTTGTCCAGTTTGTCATATTGTCCAGTTGTGGCATAACTTTGTTTTCCTTTTAGCGAAAGATCGGCTTTGGCATAACCAGTTAAATCAAGACCTTTTTGAGAGAAAACCTGATAGATTCTACCAACATTCAGTTCGCCTTTAATTTTTGCATTATAAGCCAAATCGCTAAAATCAGATAAAGTGGCATTTACATAAACCGGATTTCCTTCAAAAACAAAAGAAGCAGGTGCTACGGCTACAATCAAATCCTGATAGGTTCCAGCTTTATTAAGCATGTTAGCCACAAAAGTGATATTGGTAATCGGATTTGGATAATATTTTGTTTTAAGCCATCCGTTTCGAAGTGAAATGCCTCCAATAGTTTTCGGAAATAATTTTTTAGAAGTGCTAAAAAGTCCGCGTGCTTTAATATCAGTTTTTAAAATTCCTTTCAAATCAATATTTTCCAAACCTAAAGCGGCATCAACAACAGCAAGGTCTAATGCCCCTTTAACGCTTGCATTAATCGACATTTCGCTTAGACCTTTACTGTGCAGATAAGCATTAAAATAATCTTTTTCGCCCACTTTAAATTTCAATGTTCTCAAATTAACCAATAGCTGCTCAGTGTCTAGAGACGGGAGCAAGGCATTCAAATCCATTTGGAAATCGGTTAAAGGAACTGGCGCATTTTTATAATTTACCGAACCTTCATTAATTTTTAAATTGAAAGCTAAGTTTGGTTTTTGTTTTTTCTGAACGTTGTAATCTCCTTTAAAACTGAGCAATAAATCACTTCTTCCAGAGATTTCTGTTTTTTCTAACCAAGTCAAATATTCAGGAGGCATTACAGAAAGCAAATCTTTTACCGTTGTATTTTCTGAAGCGGCTTTGATATTGATTTTATATCCGTCTCTTAAAATGCTAAAAATCCCAGTAAATTTTAAAGGCAGTTTATTGATATGGAGTTCATTTTTTTGAAGAATAAAAGTAAGAGCATGCGTATTGATTCGAGTAATTAAATCGGCACTAACTTTTTTTCGTCTTAAATAACCTGTTCGATCATAATAGAAATCAAGATTATCGATTTTGGCATCGGTTGCTAGATCAAAAATGTCTTCGCTTAAATTTCCTTTTCCAACGTAATTAAAACCTTTTGCATCAACTAAAATCTTTGCAGAACGGTCGTTGTATTTTACGTGACAATTTTTCAAATCAATGCGTTCCAATCGAATTGCTGTTCCTTCTTCTGGAGCATTTGGATCTTCTTTTTCGTTTTTTCTGTCTTCTGGAGCTACATAAATGTTATAATTGGCCTGACCTTTTTCATTCACCATTACATTAATCAAAGCATCAGAAACATAAAGTTTGTTGATTTTAACTTCATTATCAAAAAGCAATCTTTTTATATCGATTCCAAAAGCAACTTGATCTGCTTTTAGTAAAGTATCGTTACTGAAAGGTTTAGAACCTGTTAAAGACAATTCGTCAAGCGAAACAGTTAATGACGGAAAATGTGTAAAAAAGGAAAGTTTAGATTTCGTAAAATCAAGTTTGGTGTCCAATCTTTCGTTCGCAATTTTCTTTACTTCCGAAGCAATTTTTCCAGGAAAAAGCAACGGAATAATAAACAGCAAAAACAAAATTACCGCAATCGTAATTCCAGTAATTTTTAAAACTTTAAAGGCGGTATGTTTGAATGAGCTAGGCATATAATTTTATTAATTGTAAATTGTAAATTGTCAAATGTAAGTTGTCTTCCTGTGTGAAGTCAGAAGATCTTATTCTAAGTCTATACTGTGCGTGTCCTTCGACTTCGCTCAGGAAGACATAAAATGAGGAATTGGAATTTGGGATTTCTAAAAATTGGAATTTAATTTTTAGTTTCAGTTTTTTTAGCATCTTCCTGCTTTTGTTGTGCTTCTTTCGCTTTCTGTTCTTTTTCCTCTTTTTCTTTAGCTGCTTTTTCTTCCTTCTCTTTTTTAGCTTCTTCTTGTTTTTCTTTTTTCTCTTCTGCTTTTTTCTCTTTTTTCTTGTAATAGCCTCTAAAAAGGAAATTGCTTTTTGCGGCTTCCATATTTTCACTAAAGCCTTTTGTACCACTTTCTAAGTTAGAAAGCGTATTCGAAACGCTGTTGGCCATTTTATCGTCTTTTACCAATCTTGCCAAAGCTCCGTTTCCGTTGTTCATACTATGGCTGAAAATGGCTATTTCGTCTGAAATCACACCAATATTATCTACGCTTTTCTTCACGCTTTTCATAATATCATGCATTTCGATTCCGTCAATAGAAGCAATCTGTCCGTTGTCTTCAATTTCTTTTTTAGATTTAACACCTGGAGAAATCGTCAAAACTTTATCGCCCATTAATCCATCAGAACCAATACTGGCAGTGGCATCGGTTTTAATAAATTTTCGGACTTCTTCTTTCATTACCAAAACAACCCTTACTGTTGAGTCATTTTTTAACTGAATTTGCTCTACGGTTCCGACATTGATTCCAGAAAAGCGGACATTGTTTCCGACTTCTAAACCGCTAACTGTTTTAAACTGTGAGCTGATGTGGAAGGTAGAACCAAAAAGATTCTGTTGTTTTCCTATAAAATATACAGCCATTATAAAAAGTAGCAAGCCTATCGTTACGAACATTCCTAGTTTCCAAGTATATCCAGATTCCTTTTTCATGATTTCTATTATTTATTTTGCTTTATTCAAAAAATGAGCGCACCCATTCGTCTTCGTCTTTTTCTAATTCTTCGTATGTTCCTTCGGCGTGAATAACACCATCTTTTAAAACTACAATTCGATCGGCAGTCATTTTTGCACAGGCCATATCGTGAGTAATAATGATCGAAGAAGTTTTTTGTTTGTGTTTAATGTCCAAGATCAATTCGCTGATTTCTCGTGATGTAATCGTATCTAAACCAGTCGTAGGTTCGTCATATAAAATGATTTCTGGTTTTAAGATTAAAGTTCTGGCTAGACCAATTCTCTTTTTCATACCGCCCGAAAGTTCAGAAGGCATTTTGTCTACAGCTTCGGCTAGGCCAACATTTTCTAAAGCTTCCATTACTTCGTTTTCTACTTCGTCACGGCTTAAATCGCGTTTGTGTTTGGTTAATGTAAAAGCGAGATTTTCTCTAACTGACATCGAATCGTAAAGTGCTCCACTTTGGAACAAAAATCCGATTCGGACTCTAATTTCATTCAGCTCGCTTTTTGAGATATTTAGAACGTTTTCATCAAAAACTTTAATTTCTCCTTTGTCAGGTTCAATCAATCCAACAATACATTTTATGGTGACCGATTTTCCAGATCCAGATCGTCCTAAAACAACCAAGTCTTCGCCTTTGTTCAAAGTGAGATTTACGCCTTTTAAAACGGCATTATTTTTTCCAAAAGTTTTGTGCAGATCTTTAATCTCGATAATTGGAGTTCGATCTTTCTCTTTCGTTTTAGGTTCTTTATGTAGTTTTTCTGTCATCATTTTAAAAGAATAAATCGGTTATTTGAACAGCGACCATATCGATAATAAAAATGCTTAACGAAGCCGTTACAACAGCAGAGTTGGCAGCTTGTCCCACACTTTCTGTTCCGTTTGATGCATTAAATCCTTTGTAACAGCCAATCATTCCGATAAAAAATCCAAAAAAGAATGTTTTTAGCGTTGCAGGAAGCAGATCTAAATATTCTAAGGATTGAACGATTTGAGTTAAAAACCTGTAAAAATTGACGTCTCCATGAATGTTTATTCCAACATATCCGCCAATGATTCCGACTGCGTCGGCAAAAAAAACTAAAATAGGAACCATCAAAGTACAGGCTAAAACTCTAGTAACAACCAAATAGTTATACGGATTTACGGCCGAAACCTCCATGGCATCAATTTGTTCGGTCACTTTCATGGATCCTAATTCGGCTCCAATTCCTGATGAAATTTTTCCTGCGCAGATTAAAGCTGTAATTACAGGAGCAATTTCTCGTATTAGCGAAAGCGCCACCATTCCAGGAAGCCATGATTCTGCACCAAATTTTACCAATGTTGGGCGTGATTGCAGTGTAAGCACCAATCCCATAATAAAACCTGTAATGGCAACCAAAGGCAGAGATTTATATCCTATGACATAACATTGTCTAAGAAACTCTCTCGTTTCGTAAGGCGGAACAAAAACTTCCTTAAAAAACCTTTTGGCGAATATGGTGGTTTCTCCAATTTCGGCGAATGTATTTTTAATATCGAGAATCAAAATTTTTTGTTTTAATGTGAATGTTGTAAAATCAATTATTTTCCTACATGAAATTACTTTTTTTATGAGTAAAAAATCTTACACAACTTTTTTGGATGTTTATATAATTTTCATCGCATTTAACACAATAAAAAAACAAAAGCGACGTTAGGTTATGCCTAAAAACAAAAAAATCCCTTTTAGATGTAAAAGGGATTTTTTTAGAAAATAATAGAGGTAAAATTATTCTGTAAATTTTTTAAAAATCGAACTAGCAACATGTCCGCCAAAACCAAAGGTATTGCTCATGGCATAATTTACTGTTCTTGGTTGTGCTTTTGATAGTGTCAAATTAAACTTATCTGCAAATTCTGGCTCGACGTTTTGCGTATTTATAGTCGGTGGCACAATGTTTTCTTGAATTGCTTTAATGCAGGCAATTGCTTCAATCGCTCCCGCGCCGCCTAGCAAATGTCCAGTCATTGATTTTGTTGCGCTAATATTAGCATTTGGATTTGCACCAAAAACTTTCTCAACAGCTTTTAATTCGCTTAAATCGCCTGTTGGAGTAGAAGTAGCGTGCGTATTGATATAGTCAATTTGGTCAGGAGAAATTCCTGCTTCTTCGAGTGCTAGTTCCATTCCAAGAACAGCTCCTTCGCCTTCAGGATGTGTAGCCGTTAAATGATAGGCATCTGCAGCCAATCCGCCACCTACAATTTCGGCAAGAATAACTGCATTTCTTTTTATCGCGTGTTCATAGCTTTCTAATACAATTGCTCCAGCGCCTTCGCCTAAAACAAATCCGTCTCTTGTAATATCAAAAGGTCTAGAAGCTTTAGTGCAATCCTCATTTAAGGTTGATAATGCCTTTGATGCGTTAAATCCACCAATAGAAGATTCTGTTATAGAAGCTTCAGAACCTCCGCTAATAATCATGTCTGCTTTTCCCCAGCGAATGTAATTAAAAGCATCTATGATGGCATTATTGCTTGCAGAACATGCAGAAACAGTGGTGTAATTGACACCGCGAAGACCATATCTAATTGAGATGGCTCCTGATGCAATATTGATAATTCTTTTTGGAATAAAGAAAGGATTGAATCTTGGCGTTCCGTTTCCTAATTTATATTCGCCAATTTGTTCTTCAAAAGTTGAAACCCCGCCATCTCCAGATCCCCAGATAACTCCAATACGGTTTTTGTTTAAAGAGTCAAAATCAATGTTAGCATTCTTTACAGCTTCATCTACAGAATATAGAGCGTATTGTGTAAAAAGATCATATTTTCTAATTTCATTTTTTTCGAAAATATCCTTAGGGTCAAAGTTTTTGACTTCGCATGCAAATTTGGTTTTAAATTGCGAAGCATCGAATTTAGTGATTGGAGCAGCACCGCTTACTCCATTCTTTAAGGAATTCCAGTATTCTGTAACATTATTTCCAATAGGAGTTACCACTCCTAGTCCAGTAATTACAACTCTTTTCATTATTTTTTAGGCCTTAATTCTGTTAATATTGTTTCTCTTACCAAGTCAAAATCATTGTCATTTGTAAGTCTTGAAAGCTGTACAATGGCAACCATGTTTGTTATTATCATAATTGCTTTTGTTCTTGGTAACATTTCATAATCAAATATTTTGAGTTCTTTTCCTTCGATTAAAATGTCAGTAAGCCAAGTAAGTACCAAACGAGCAAATTCTTGAAGTTCTGCTTTTATAGAATCGTCTAAAGTGTTTAAGTCAGTTGCTAATGAACCTACAATACATACTTTATTTTCTCTTTTAATTTGTGCTTGTACATCCAGGAAAGCTTCCAATTTTACCAATGGAGATTCATTTGCTACTCTTTCTTGCAACGCTTCACATCGGGCAATGTGTTCTTTAATTGTTGCTACGCCAAGATCTGATTTTGTTGGGAAATGATAATGAATAGAGGCTGTTTTTATGCCTATATCATTTGAAATATCTTTAAAACTAAAGGCATTGTAACCTTTGTTTCTAATATACTGGTCTGCTTTATCTACAATTACTTCTCTTGTTGTCATGGCAATTTTTTATGCAAATATACTACCTATTAGTAGATAGTCAAATTTATTTTATGAAATTAATTGATGTAAAACAAAAAATCCCTTTTAGGTAAAAGGGATTTTCCGGGTTTAAAAAAGTGAAGTATTTGGTTAGCTTCAATTGTATTTAAGAGTTTATAGCGATTCCGCTTCGAGATTTTATTAAAGGAATAACACGCGATTGTGACAGCGCTAATTTTTCCATTAATAATCTAGCAGTCAAGTAGCAAACTGTCGATTCTGCACCTTGATTTAAGTTAACATTATGTTTTTCTAAACCATCGTAACCACCACCGCTTACTGGATTATACATAATCTGATTTAAATGATTTTTGCCTAAAAACCAATTAAATGCAGCTTTCATTTTCTTTTTATAATCTGAAGTTTTAAAGGCATTATAAAAAGCATTTAAAGTCTGAATGGTATATGTAACATCAATTGGTTGCTCGCCATATTCGTGAGGCTCTGAACCTTTGTGGTGCCAGCTTTGGTTTGAAATAGCTTTGAAATTTCCGTTGACAAAGGTTTTAGAAATCAAGAAATCTAAAGAGTCTAATGCGACTTTTTTGTAAACGGGTTTATTGGTAATCAAATAGGCATAAAGCATAGATTCTGGTAGAATTCCGTTTCCGTAAGTCAGATAATTTTCAAACCATTGCCAATCTTCAGTAGCTGTGTCTTCGTAATTTGCTAAAAGTTTAGCATTCAATTTGTTGATGATTGCCGCAACGTATAAATTAGGAATCGTAGAATGGTACAAGTACAAACCTTTCGTTGCAAAACCAATTGAACGTGGCGACTGAATATTTTCTGCCCATTTTAAAGAATTCAATAAACATCTCGTTGCTTTTTTAGTAATCGCTTCAGGAAGAATATCAGACATAGAAACTACAGTTCCTAAAGCCCAAATAGCTCTTGCATTAGAATCTTCCAGGTTAACTTCGGCATTTTGTTCTATATGTTCACGGTTTTCTTGATCGACATAATTGATAAAGTCTCCTTTTGGTTTTTGACAACGTTGGATAAAATCTAGGTAAATCAAGATATAAGCCAAATCATCTTTGTCTTGAGTTAGTTTGTAATGCATACAAAAAGCAATTAACGCTCTCGCATTATCGTCTAAAGTATATCCTGAATCTAAATCTGGAATAGAAATTTTACTAAATTGGATAATTCCTAATTCGGTTGTCAATTTTTTGATATGTTTTAACTGAATAGGAGGATAGCTATATTTAATTTCTGATGGATTTTTGATCAATTTTCTATAAGTGTTCATTTGCGTGATTGCAACATTTTCCCATGTAGAAGCTCTCATTTTGGTAAACGAATTGATTCCCATTTCGTGTCTTAAATTTTGATCTTCTATCAATTTAATCGCAGCCTCTGCAAATTGATCTGAATTTCCGATATCACATAAAATTCCAGAATCTGGAGTTAAAACTTCTTTGGTATGCGGAATTTTAGATGCCACAATCGGACAAGCGCAACTCATCGCATAAGCAAAAGTGCCACTTACAGCTTGATTTGGATCTTTTGAGGTAAACATATAAATATCTGTCGCTTTTAGATATTCTAAAAGCTCCTCTGTATCTAAATATTGATTTACAAAACGTACATTATCCTGAAGATTTAATTCTTTAACCAAATCTTCCAATTTATCACGATACGCATCAACGCCGTCTTTAATTAAGTTTGGATGTGTTTTGCCAATAATCATATACAAAGCATTTGGCGCTTTTTCAATAATTTTTGGCAAAGCCTGTAAACCTGTTTCTATATTTTTACCCTCGCCCAAAAGTCCGAAAGTAGATAAAACTAATCTGTCTTGAATATTTAATTTTTCTTTTGCCTGTTCTGGAGTTTCATATATTACAATGTGAGTTCCATGAGGTACGCAAGTAATTATTTCTTCATTGATGTCGTAGTCGTTAATTAGTATTTCTTTAGATTTATTAGTCATTACAAAAACCGAATTGCTGTAGCTCAACAATAGCTTTACGAATGTTCTCAATTCGTCATTCGGATTCGGAATCACGCTATGAAAAGTAAACGTAACTGGCGCTTTAATAACATTTAAGAAGTCTAAAAGATGATCTCCGTAATTTCCAGAAAACAAACCAAATTCATGTTGAATATGAACCAATTTCACTGTCTCATCTTGATTAATTTCCTCGGCTACTTTAGCATATTCTTCCCGATTTTTAGTGTTTAAGGTAAATGCTTGTGTTGGTTGGTCTTTTGGTTTATCAACAAGTTCACATATTTCGCATTTGATAGATTTACCGTAAACATCTGTGATTCCTTTAATGGTATCTTGAGTATAGGTTGCTATGCCGCATTGCGTAGGCGGAAAAGTAGATAAAAAAACGATTTTTGATTTATTTGATATTGTTTTCATGAGGATTCATTTTTAGCTCGGTTAATAACTCGTTCAGGTTCAGAGATGCCACCGCAATCTTATCATCGGCAGCGCCATAATAAATATATAGTTGGTCATCAAAAATGGCAGTTCCTGTTGGAAAAACCACATAATTGACATAACCATGTCTTTCGTAATATTCTGAAGGAGTGATAATAGGTTTTGGCAGTCTTGCAATCACTTTTGAAGGATCTTCTAAATCCAATAAAACAGTGGCAGCATGGTAAACCAAACCTTTCTCTCTTCTTTCAGCAGCATGATAAATTAAAAGCCAGCCGTCTGCTGTTTCTATTGGCGGGGCTCCTGGACCAATGTGACTTGTTTCGTGATCATATTTTGGTTCCATTACAATATGATCAGAAAGATTTTTTAAGTAATCTTTCCAAAAATCTTCTGTTAGCTCTGATTTCTTTTCAAACGAAAAAATCTGAATCGATGGAAATAAGCGGTGCAGAGCAACAAATTTTCCATTTATTTTTTTCGGAAAAAGAACTACATTTTTATCCCAAACAAACAGATTCTCTTTGATAGTTTCCGTTAGCGGATAATTTCTTTCTGTATTAAAAGCCAAAATCTTTGCAACGCTCGGATTCTGTAAATGCTTTCGAATTAGATTTGTAAATTCATGCAACATGAATTTTGGCGTTACAATTCCTTTCTTTTTAAAAACTTTTAAATCTTTTGAAACTGCCAATGCAGCGCAAGCGTTAATTCCGTCATAAGTGACATAGGTCATATAAAACCTGTCGTCTATTTTGGTAATTCTCGGATCTTCTACACCATGAATTTCATAGATATAATCGGGAACAAAAACTGGCTGAGTGCTTCTTTCTACTAAAGTGGTTGGTCCTTCAAAACGACAGTATCCAATGGTCGAAAAGTTTCCTCTTTTTGCTGCTCTGTAAAACATGTGAACAGTATTTCCGTCTTGATAAATGGCAGGATTCAAAACACCTAATTCTTCAAAAGGACGATCTGTTTTTTCTAAAATGACACCATGTTTTTGAGCTTCTTTCATTACGGTAAAAAATTTTATCTAAAATTACTTTAGTATAAAAGCGGCAATTAATCCAATCGATCAAAAAATTAACTCAAAAGCCTAAACATGGTAATTGTGTAAGGGTTGCAAATAATAGTGAAAGTGGCGTGTACTCTGGCTTTAGTTTAGTTTTATTGGGATAATAATTAAGCGTATAGAGTTAACAAGATTTGTAGGAATAAAAGAACTTTGAAATAGACAAAAAGGGCTTATAAAACAGTCTTATTAAGAACTTAAAAAATCAATATTATGTTACGTTGGACAGTTATATTTATTATTCTTGCTATTATAGCCGGAATTTTTGGTTTTGGTGGAATCGCTGCCGGAGCCGCAAGCATCGCAAAAATTTTATTCTTCATCTTTTTAGTCCTGTTTATTATTTCATTAATTACAGGTAGAAGAAAAGTATAGTTTTTTTTAAAGGTTCTAAGGTACTGAGCTACTAAGGTTCTAAGTTTTTTTTACTATTGAATCTTATAAACTTTTAAAATCAGTATCTTAGAATCTCATTAATCTTAGCCCCTTAGTGCCTCAGAACCTTAAGATTAGTACCATTTCGCATAATATTTTCTCGTTATAAAAGCAATCGGAATTCCGACACAGCAAATAACAATGAGAATAGAAAGCAAAAGCGGAAAATCTAAATTCTTTTCTGGTAAAACCGGAAATACAATTGGCAGGACCACAAGATTCATTACAACCCAAATAAAGAAACCATAAGAAATGCCAGATAATAAGGTGTTTATTTTGAAAAATGGGATATAGGGGAAAATCTTAAAATAAAACCAAGCAAAAATAAAAGCAATTAAGAAATGAAGTCCCAAACCCACAAAAGTCATTTCTGTTCCGGCCGTGTACGCTTCTTTTTTAAAAATGCCACTTGCAATAGATTGTAAAATCTTTTCGGCTGTCGTTTTATGTAGTATTCCTGCATAAATCAAAATAGCGGCAGTAATGTCTAATGTTCCTGCAACTAAACCAGATGAAACAATGGTTCTAACTTTTGATCTCATAAAATTAATTTTGAGTTAAATACTGAATCTATTGTTTTTTAATATGTTCGTAAATCGATTTTAACTGATGTGTATGTCTCTGCGTATGTACAATTGCAAAATGAAGCCATTCGTAAATCGTGAAATAATCAAATCCAGGCACTTTAGAATCTAAACAAGTCAATGTTAAATCGTATGTTTCTGCAGCTTCAAATAAATCATCTTGTATTTTTTTGATAGAAGCCAGCAACGTACTTTTTTCGTATTCGATATCAGGAGGCTTTATGTTTTCGGGTGATTGGTATTTGGTAGTGAAGTCTAAAAATATAGCGTCAAGAGATTTTACGTTTTCGTCGGGTTCTCTAGTTGTTTTTTCTGTTTTTCCTGCAAACAGCATGGTTAAGCCAGAGCAAGCCAGAATGATGTGCTGATTGGTTTGTCCAGCAGTCCAGCTCCCTTCAAACGGAACAATATTGATTTCTTCTTTAGAAAAAGACGAAACTAAATCGTGCAATTTACTGTAGGTTTCCAGTATAGTATTTTGAATAGCGCTTTTCATTTTTTTAAATTTTAGAAATAGAAAATTCTACAGTTCATGTTTACCGATTGGTTTTAAGAAAAACCTCAGTGCATTATCTGTGAAATTAAATTTATAGAATTAGGGGAAATGATACTCTTTCAAATATACAATAAAAAATATTAAAATATTGTAAATCAGTTATTTGATAAGTGTTAATTTTTTATGGAAGCGCTTCGCAGATGTAACCGTGCGAATTTAGGATGTCGATAATTTTTGTATTCGAAAAGGTAGGCGCATGAATACGAAGGATTTTGTCGCAATCTTCTAAATCGAAGTTGATCGAGCTGTTTGGATAATGCTCAAGAAGCTTCTCAATGATTATCGAACATTGAGATTCTTCTTGAACATTTGTTTTAAAAACTTCAATCATAAAGTTTTGGTTTTTATAGCGCTATGTTTTTATAACGCTGTATTTTGTGATATGTTACATACGATACAATTAATATGGCTAAAACGATCAAAGGGAAGAAACCTTGAAAACCAATTCCGTCAACAGCAAAGTGGCTTATTGAAGCAAAAATAAAATCAAAAGCAAATCCTGCATAAGCCCATTCTTTTATGCGTCCTGGCACTTGTGGAATAATTAAAGCTAAAACTCCAAGAATTTTAAATACAACTAAGGCATTTCCAAAATATTCAGGATATCCTAAGTGTTTGATTCCTTCTTTAGCCAATTCGGTTTGAGAAGTTAAAGCTGGCATTACGCCTTCAAATAAGAAAATAAGAATTGTAGTAGTCCAAAAAATAATTTTTGTTGTCTTCATTGGGTATTTGTTTTTAAAAGGTTATTAGTTAATGTATTACAAATCTAATAATGTTTTCCTTTTGAAGAAATACACATTTGCGACTATTTTAGGGGCATTTTGGACAGAATCTAATTATTAATGGTTAATTATAAATTGTTAATTATAAATTGTAAATTATGAAATGTCAGTTGATATGTATTCTGAACTATCATAAATAAAAGTTCTCGCAAAGACGCAAAGGCGCAAAGTTTTTTTTAAATTTTTTCTTTGTGACTTTGCGTCTTTGCGAGAAATAAATCTGCGTCATCTGCAAAATCTGCGAGAGAATATTTTCCGCAAGGTAAGTCGTAACAGTTTGTCTTCCTGAGCGGAGTCGAAGGATTCGCAAAGTGAGGACATACTTTATAGATTTAGCACACGATCCTTCGACTTCGCTCAGGAGGACATAAAATGAGGATAATTGGAATTTGGAATTTAAAAATTGGAATTTATTACAAAAAGTAATTCGTGATCAAAAACAAATCTTCAAAACCTAATCTTGTATAAATGCCTTTTCCTAAAGGAGAAGCTTGTAAATGTGCGTATTCAGTACCAGCGTCAATCGCTTCGTTGATGGCAAACTTCATGATTTCTTCGGCTAAACCTTTTTTTCGCATTTCTGGAATAACGCCAACACCATGAATTCCCATAACATTTCCTGTCTGAAAAAGAGTAAGCGTTCCTAATGGTTTATCCTCTAGATGAACCAAATAAAATTTGACATTCTCATAATTATGAATCAATGTTTCTTTACTGATTACATAACTAAAAGACAATGGATAAATATCTGACCATGTTTTAGCATCTTCTTCGTTTAAAACTCTTTTGAAAGTGAGATTCTTTTCTAGAGGAAATTTTTCTCCCAGTTTTAAGGCCATTGCCATTAGCTGAATTCGTATTTGGAATTCGTTTTTATCGAAGATTTCTTTTGAATTGCTTCCAAAAATATCCCAATATGGAATGATCAAACCTGGATTTTGGTCAATAATTTCAAGAATCTGCGGCAGATTTTCTTCTGTGATATCTTCTCTGAACCACAGACGATTTGGCCAGCCTGAGTTTTTTATTTGACTGAATTGAAATGGATTGTTTTTATGGTAAGAAAGGAGAGGAGTGGCAACAGTTTTCCAAAGTGTGGTAAGGTTGTCAATATTGTCTTTTATAAGATCTGTATTTTTCATTTTTTCGGAAATCGATTTTAAATCTAACACAAAGATAAAACTAGCTTTCCTGAAAAACCTTTACATATGTTGATTTACAAATCTTTTTCTAAACTTTTTCTGATTCGGCTTAACTGAGTTGGAGTAATCCCTAAATGCGATGCAATATGCAATAACGGAATGCGATCTGCAATATCTGGATGTTTCTTCAAAAGTGAGACATATCTTTCAGTTGCATTCTGCATAACAAGCGCGACTTCTCTTTGTTCTTTTTCAATAATCCAATGTTTTTCTAAATGAACGATATAGAAGTTTTTAAGATCGTCATTTTCGTTAATCGCTTCAATATATTTTTTGTAATTGATGTTGATTACAATAGAATCTTCCAAAGCTTCGATAGTAAAATTAGAAGGCGTTTGAAGCATCAATGAAACTTTAGAACCCGCAAGATAATTGTCAAGAAAAAGGTTTTTATTATAGAAATTTCCTTCTTCGTCTGTTATAAAAGCTCTCAGAGCTCCTTTTGCAATAAAGTGAAGATATTTGGCAATTTCTCCATTTCTTAATAATGTTTCTCCTTTTTTAAGAATTTGGAAATCAGTAATATTTTCAATCAGTTTCCATGAATTTTCAGAAATAGGATAGTAACTTTCAATGGTCTGTTTTAGATTGTCGAGGTATATTTCTTTATCGAAAGTCATTTTTTTTTGATGTTTGCCACGAAGGCGCTAAGACACAAAGTTTTTGTTGCTACGAATTTCACGAATTTTCGCGAATTATTTTTCGAACAAGAATGAAATTAGTGAAAATTAGTGGTGCTCATAAAAAAAACTTTGTGTCTTAGCGACTTAGCGGCAAAAGAAATTAATCAGCATAGTGATATATGCTTTTTTTAACTGTATTATTTATTTTTTCTATTGTTACTTCTGTCACACCGCCTTCATAATTCATTGTAATCGCTACTTTGTCTTTGGCAATTACATAATCAATAGAAATTAATCCTTCTTTGTTTACTTCAACAGATTTTTTTTCGGTTGGAAGAGTAGTCAAATAAAACTCAGACTCATCTACTTCTTTATTTTTAATGATCTTTTGATAAACCTGATTAATATCTGTATCTTTTATAATACATTCTCTTCCAGATCCCATTTCTACTTCTATATCCTTGCAATCTCCTTCTTCTGTATTTTCTTCTTTTATTTCTTCTTTGGCTACAACAAGAGTATCAGCAGGAGTTTTAGCTGATTCTAATTCTTTTTCTGAATTATTTTGTTTGCAATTTGTAAAAAGTAAAGCTAAAAGGGCTAGAAACGCTATTTTTTTCATTGTTTAATTTTTTTAAATTATTTATTGTGGCGTAAAGGTTCGGAAACACTACGATTTCTTTGTCAAAAGTAAGAAAAATAAGTTTTATTTTGTTATTTAAACGAAAGAGAAATCGTACTGGAAATTCTGCAGAGATTTGTCTTCCTGAGCGCATCCTTCGACTTCGCTCAGGAAGACATAAAATGAGAAAAAAGATCCACTTAATCTGCAAAATCTGCGAGAGACTTTAAAAAAATCTTCGTGCCTTAGCGGCAAATTTTTAAAAAACAAAAAACGCCATGAAACCTAAGTTCCACAGCGTTTTCATCTCAAAAAATAAATAATTAACGGGTAACGGGTATTATTTCCAGCCTCCGCCTAGAGCGCGGTACAAATCTGTATTGGCTGTGAGTTGTTGTCTTTTAAGATCTGCTAATTCTAATTCGCTTTGTAAAAGATTCGCTTGAGCAGTTAAAACTTCAAGATATTCTGCTAATCCGTTTTTGAATAACAAGTTTGAATTTTTAATTGCTTGCTGTAACGTTTTTACTTTTTCCTTTAAAAACGTTTCTTGTTGTTGTAATTTCTCCACTTTTACTAAAGCATCCGAAACTTCGCTTACCGCTACTAAAACTGCTTGTCTAAAACTTAAAACAGCTTTTTCTCTTTCAGCAAGAGCAATGTTGTATTGTGTTTTAAGTCTTTTATTGTTCAGGATTGGTTGCGTTAAACCTCCCGCAACAGTTCCGAATAGAGAAGCTGGAATAGTAAACCAGCTGCTCGTTTCGAAAGAGTTCAAACCGCCTTGAGCCGTAATTCTAAGAGCTGGGTATAAATCCGCTTTTGTGATACCGACATTTGCGTTTGCTACTTTAAGTGCCAATTCAGCGCTTTTTACATCTGGTCTTCTGCTTATTACTGAAGACGGAATTCCAACGGCTGGATTACTTTTAATTTCAATTGAATTTAAAAGAATTGTTCTTTGTTTTGAATTAGGGAATGAACCTGTCAAAACACTTAAAGCATTTTCCTGAATAGCAATGTTTTGTTCCAATAACGGAATCAATTGCTCTGAGTTTAATTTTTGCGCTTCAGACTGCTGAATGGCTAAAGTGGTTACTTGACCAGCATCGTATTTTAATTTTATAATATTTGTTGTGCTGTCATTTAATCTTAGGTTTTGCTGTGCGATTTTCAATTGAGCGTCCAACATCAAAAGATTATAATATCCTCTTGAAACATTAGCAACAATATTCGTCTGCAATGCTTTTTTAACTTCTCCAGATTGAAGATATCCTGCGTAAGCTTCTTTCTTTTGGTTTCTGATCTTTCCCCAAATATCAGCTTCCCAAGAAAGCGAAGCTCCAGCAGAATAATCATCAATATGTTTAGCGCCTAAAGCCTGATTCAAGTTCATTCCGGTAAAACTATTGTCAGAAGGATTGCTTGTATTAGCATTTACAAATAAATTAACCTGAGGAACATTTCCCCATTTAGATTGTGTGAATCTGTACTGCGCAATTTCGATGTTTTTTTGTGCAATAAGCAGATCGTTATTTCTGGCAACCGCGCTGTCGATTAACGTAACAATATCTTTTTCTGTAAAGAAGTTTTTCCACTCGATATCGGCAATACTTGTTGTATCACTCGAAGCCGATGCATTCCTGAAATTTTCAGGAAATGCATCTTTAGGAGTTTCAATATCCTTTGAGACTTTACAGGATATTATTGTCGTGATCAGAATGGCGAAGGTCACGATTTTGGTTATATAATTTTTCATTGTCTTTTTATTAGATTTCTGTGCAAGTATCTTTTCTAGTTTCAAGATCTTTCGAGATTCTGTATGATATATATCCGATGCCAGCTATTATGGCAACAAGGATTGTCGTTATATAGTTTTCCATATTTTATTTTTCTTCGTTGTGAACTACAGCGATTGGTTTTCCGCTGAATTTTTCTTGTAAATGTTGGAACACAATGAATAATACTGGGATGATAAATAACCCTAGAATTACTCCAGAAAGCATTCCGCCCGCTGCTCCAATACTAATTGAATGATTTCCTTGAGCCGATGGACCTTTTGCGCTCATCATTGGCACAAGACCTACCACAAAGGCAAGAGACGTCATGATAATTGGTCGCAGACGTAATTTTGCCGCACTAATTGAAGCTGCAATTAAACCTTGTCCAGATCTTCTTCTCTGCGCCGCAAACTCCACAATCAAAATGGCATTTTTAGCGAGCAATCCAATCAGCATGACAAGAGCAACTTGTACGTAAATGTTGTTTTCGATTCCTGTTAAACCGATAGCCACAAATACTCCAAAAATACCTGCAGGAATTGATAAAATAACTGCTAGAGGAAGGATATAACTCTCATACTGTGCAGCAAGTAGGAAATAAATGAATATCAAACACAGTAAGAAAATTGTAGCCGACTGACCTCCTGAAGAAATCTCTTCACGCGTTTGGCCCGAGAATTCAAACCCGTAACCTGCAGGCAATTGCTGTTTTGCTACTTCTTCAATCGCTTTAATGGCGTCTCCAGAACTAAATCCAGGTTTTGGGATAGCATTAATAGAAATTGAGTTAAACAAATTATATCTAGAAGCGGTTTCAGAACCATAAATACGAGTTAGTTTTACTAAAGTATTTATCGGCACCATTTCGCCAGTTTTATTTTTTACGAATACACGATCAATTGCTGTTGGATCTGCTCTGTCGGCAATATCAGCTTGAACAACCACACGGTAATATTTACCAAATCGGTTGAAGTCTGATGCCTGCGCGCTACCAAAATAAGCCTGCATGGTTTGTAAAATGTCTTTTACATTTACACCTAATTGATTCGCTTTTTCGTCATTGATATCCAATTGTAATTGAGGATAATCTGCTTTGAAACTTGTAAAGGCAACTGCGATTTCAGGACGTTTCATTAATTCGCCAATGAAATTTTGAGAAATACCACTGAATTTATCCAGTTTTCCTCCAGTTTTGTCTTGAAGAACTAAATCTAAAGCCTCAACGTTACTAAATCCAGGAACAGTTGGGAAACTGAATACGAAGAAACTTCCTCCAGAAATCTCGCCCAATTTACCGCGAACCTGATTCATGATTTCGTCAATATTTTTAAGAGAACCACGTTCTTCATTTGGTTTCAATAAGACGAAAACTACTGCCGCAGATGGGCTTGTTGAATTTGTCAATAAGTTGAAACCAGAAACCGCTGTTACAAATCGTGAAGATTCTAAACCTCTTAAAGTATTTTCAGCTTCAGTCATTACTTTTTGAGTTCCGTCAAGAGATGTTCCAGAAGGCGTATTTACCGAGATTGCGATAAATCCTTGGTCTTCTGTTGGAATAAATCCAGATGGAGTAGTTTTAACCATTAACACTGTTGCTAATGTGATTAAAGCCAAACCTCCTAAACTCAACCATTTTCTTCTGATTAAGAATTTAAGTCCGCCAACATAACGATTTGTAAGCGATTCAAAACTGCTATTGAAAGCGTTAAAGAACTTTTCTTTAAATCCTTTTTTCTCATAAGGAGCATCATGATCGTGAGCTCCGTGATTGTCTTTTAAGAACAAAGCCGCAAGAGCTGGACTCAATGTTAAGGCATTAACAGCCGAAATTACAATTGCAATTGCCATCGTAAAGGCAAACTGACGATAGAAAACTCCTGTAGAGCCTTCCATAAAACCAACCGGCAGGAATACAGCAGCCATTACCAGCGTAATCGAGATAATAGCACCCGTTATTTCGTGCATTGCTTCATGGGTTGCGATTTTTGGAGACAAACGTTTGTGTTCCATTTTCGCATGGACGGCCTCGACGACTACAATCGCGTCATCTACCACAATACCAATCGCTAAGATTAAAGCGAAGAGTGTTAGAAGATTGATCGAGAATCCGAATAACTGCATGAAGAAGAACGTTCCTAAAATTGCTACAGGTACAGCAATAGCCGGAATTAATGTTGATCTAAAATCTTGCAAGAAGATAAATACCACGATGAAAACTAAAATAAAAGCTTCAATTAAGGTATGTTCAACCTGTTCGATTGATTGGTCTAGAGATACTTTTGTACTATAGAAAATATTGTGTTTAATGCCTGTTGGAAAATCTTTAGAAGCCTTTTCCATCATTTTATTAATAGCAATCTGAATATCATTAGAGTTTGATCCAGCCAACTGAATAACTCCAATTACAATTCCTTTTTTACCATTTAAACGAGTTAAACTGGTATAAGAATAAGCTCCTAATTCTACTCTCGCAACGTCTTTCAAACGAAGAACAGAACCATCAGGATTAGAACGAATGGCAATATTTTGATAATCCTCAGGTTTGGTTAGTTTTCCTTTGTATTTAATTACGTATTCAAAAACTTCCGTACTTCTTTCACCAAATTTTCCTGGCGCAGCTTCCAAACTTTTGTCTTGAATCGCTGCCATAACTTCGCTTGGCGTTACTTTGTAAGTAGACATCTGCGTTGGATTCAACCAAACACGCATAGAATAATCTTTTACACCACCAAAAATACTAGCAGAACCTACACCAGGAATACGTTTCAATTCCGGAATAATATTAATCTGAGCATAGTTAGCGATAAAAGTCTGATCGTATTTTGCTTCATCTTCGGTATACATACCAATCGCCATGATGAAACTGTTTTGCTGTTTCGCAGTGATAATACCTTGCTGCACAACTTCGGCAGGAAGCTGACTCGTTGCCTGTGCCACACGGTTTTGTACGTTTACCGCAGCCTGATCGGCATTTGTTCCTAATTTAAAGAAAACAGTAATAGCCAAAGTACCGTCGTTACTGGCAGTAGAACTCATATAAGTCATGTTTTCTACACCATTTATAGACTCTTCTAGAGAAGGCGCCACAGAACGTAAAACCGTTTCTGCGTTAGCTCCAGGATATACCGCCGTTACCAAAACCGATGGAGGCGCAATATCAGGAAACTGTTGTAAAGGCAGTTTAGTTAAACCAAGTACACCCAGAATCACCAATAAAATGGAGATAACAGTTGCCAGTACTGGTCTTTGTATAAATATTTTGAACATTTGATTTTTAATTAGTTTTTGTTAGTTACTTCGGCAACTTTAGTTGATTTTTCAGGCTGAATCGCTTGACCATCCTGAAGTTTGTCAATACCGCTTAACACGATTTGATCACCAGATTTTACGCCGTCTTTAATTAAATAATTCGTACCGCTTTTCCCTACAACGGTAATTGGCATTTTAGTTACTTTGTTATCTTTTCCAACTGTGAAAACAAATACTTTGTCTTGCATTTCAACAGTAGCAGCCTGCGGAACCAAAATCGCATCGTCGTGGTTTAATCCTAAACGGATTCTTCCTGTGTTTCCAGAACGTAAAATTCCGTTAGCATTTGGGAAAGTTGCTCTAATCGTAATAGCTCCGGTTGTTTTATCAAACTGACCGTCAACCATATCGATTTTTCCTGTTTTAGGATATGCATTGTTATCAGCCAAAATCAAAGTAACAGGAGGTAATTTTTTAATTTTATCACCTAATGAACTTCCAGCATATTGTTCTTTAAAGTGGATAAAATCAGTTTCGCCTAAAGAGAAATAAGCAAATACTTCGTGAACATCAGATAGAGTAGTAAGAGCTTCAACATCAGTAGCAGAAACTAAACTTCCTTGTTTTTTAGGCAATCTTCCAATGTAACCACTTACTGGAGCAGTAACATTTGTATATCCTAAATTAATTTTAGCAGAACCAACCATTGCTTTTGCCTGCTCGATATTGGCAGCAGCAATTTTTTGTGAAGCTTTAGCTGTTTTTAATTGATAATCAGAAACTACTTTGTTCTGAACCAGCGGAGTCAATTTATCAACTTCTAAGTTGGCGTTGATTAAAGCTGCTTCAGCCGCATGAAGACTTGCCAAAGCATTGTTTAATTGCTCACGGAACGGACGCTCATTGATTTTAAATAACGTTTGTCCTTTATTTACATAAGCACCTTCGTCAACAAAAATTCTGTCAAGGTTTCCGCTTACTTGTGGACGAATTTCAACGTCTACAGTTCCTTGTATAGAAGCAGGATATTCAGAGTCAGTGATTGTGTTTGCACTTGTGATAGCCAACACAGGTAAAACCGGTGGAGGTGGAGCAGTAGGAGCTTGATTTTTATCTCCACAACTGCTTAAAACTAATGCCAGAATAAAACTGGTTATAATTACATTTTTCATTTTCATTTTGGTTTTAATTGGTTGAACATTTTCTCGGGTAAAAATTGTTGGAATTCTAGAATTCTCGGGATTCATATTTAATTGAATTAAATTATCTAACATTGTTAAGTAAATGAGCACAAACTTCTCTACTTTAATCATTTTCAACTGTCTCTTAAATCGGTATTAAATTATCTAACATCGTTAAGTAAAAGTCTAAAAAAAGAGTTTTATTACCTCGATTAAATTTTCTAACAGTGTTAAGTGAAGGTTATAAAAAAAAGGATTTTATATTATCCGATTAAATCATTTTACACCGTTAAGTAAAAATTGAAAAAAATATTATTGTATTGATTTGATGATACCACCAATGGCATCCTTCAAAATTTGGGCATTAATTGTTTCTAAAATGTCACTTTTATTAATGATATTGATGGCGATTAAACCATGAATAACAGAAAAGAAAGTGAAGTACTTTTGTTTTATAATATCTTGACTCGGGTTGCTGTCTTTCATTACTTCAGCAATCACTTGAGTAAATAATTTATAAGGTCCCTCTTGAGCCGAACATCGTTGTGCACAGCACGTCATTTGAACACCAAACATCAGCTGATACATTTCAGTATTAGTAAAAGCGAAGTCCCAGTAAGTCATCCACATGGCTTCTAATTGATCTTCGGGTTTTTCAAACTTATCTATTGCAGTTTGCAATTCTTTAGTCAATTTGACGAAACCTTTGCCAGTCAGTTCTTCTAAAATTGCTTCTTTATTCGAGAAATATTCATAAATAATAGGAGCAGTATATTCAATTCTGTCGGCAATTTTACGCATACTCAAACCATTCCAGCCTTCTTCTTTTACGATATCATAAGCAGCGCCAAGAATATTATTTCTTGTCTCTTCTTTTTGTCTTAAAATTCGATCTTTGCTAGCCATTGTATTCGAGTATTAAATCGTTTAACACTGTTAGGCAAATGTATGGCGGTTTTTTGAATTTCAAAATATTTTTATCATAATATTTTCTTATCGTGCAATAAGTAATTTTAAAAATGCTTGTGAAGCCTTGATTTAATTGAGGATTTAATTTTTTAAATATTTTTTTGAAGCAGAACATTTTTCGTTTTCAAGACGTTTTGTCCCGCTCTACACTATATCTTTTTTGTTGAACCCCAACAAAAAAGGATGCCGTTTCGATCGGGGCTAGGCTAGAATGTATCATTTTCATAATTTTTCTATAGAAGATGAATAAAAAATCCATGTTCAATTGGATTGAGATTATTTCATTCCTCGAACGTTCATTTCTATTTTATAAACGCTTTTGCTGGCTGTAATAAATAATGTTTTGAATTTTTTTCCTCCAAAACAAACATTAGCTGTCCAAGGTTCAGGAACATCAATATGGGCTATTTTTTCTCCTTGCGGATTGAATATGGTAACTCCTTTTCCGCATAAGTAAATATTTCCAAACTCATCTATCGTCATTCCATCCGAACCTGATTCAGTAAACAGCGTTTTTTTGCCCAAAGAGCCATTACTTTCGATTGTATAAGAGTATGTTTTATTTGCTGCTATATCAGCTACGTACAAAGTTTTTCCATCCGAAGTTCCAATAATACCATTAGGTTTTATAAGATCATTATCAACGTTGCTAATTTTAGATTTATCTGGAGATAAATAGTAAACGCATTCTTTTTCTATTTCTTTAGAGGTATGCGTCCAATAATCCCTTTTATAAAAAGGATCTGTAAAATAAATACCGCCTTTTGGATCAACCCAAAGATCATTGGGGCCATTCAGCCTTTTTCCTTCGAAATTGTTTAGTATTACAGTATAATTTTTGTTTTGGTCTATTTTCCAAAGCTCATTTTTTTCATCGGCGCAAGCCAAAAGATTGCCTGCGTGATCAAAATATAAACCGTTGGCTCTTCCTGCATTTTCCATAAAAACAGAAAGTTTGCCATTAACCGACCATTTCATAATTCTATTATTAGGCTGATCTGTAAAATAAATATTTCCTTTCTTATCCGCAGCAGGTCCTTCTGTAAAACTGAATTGATCTGATAGTTTTGTGGGAACTGCGCCCTTTGCTATTAAAATATGACTTTTTTCTTTTGATGTCTGAGCGTATATAAAATTTGTAAAAGTTAATGCAATAACAAATAAAAGGGTTGCTTTTATTTTAAGTTGAAGTGAGTTCATTATAAATAGGTTTAAAAGTTTGCTTTTGAAGCGTTTTTAAAAGTAGTTTTTATTTCTGATATTCTGCAAAGTCAAATCCAAATTTGTTCGAAGTTGATTTTTTTTGAGAATATGATTTTAAAGACAAAAATTAGATTTTTATTTTAATCTCAATTTATCAAAAGCATTTTTTCGTAACATTACAATAAAAAAATGAACACGCTAACTACCATAAAAACTACACTTGCTGTTTTATTTTTCCAACAAATAGTTTTTGCGCAAGAAACCAAAAAAGAAACGGCACATCAAGAATACACAATCGAAAACTGTGTCAATCATTTTGAGTTAGACAAAGCCACGAAAACCAAAGTAGGCTATCAATATTGGTTTGCAGATAAAAACTTCACTCAAGAAAACACTTTAAAAATGAGTATTGTCGAACCTGGAAAATCGACACATGCGCCACACCATCATCCCGAAGAAGAATTCTTTTATATTCTCGAAGGTTCCGCTTCTTTTTTCTTAGACGGAAAAACAGTCGTAGTTGGACCAAATACAAGTTTATATTGCCCGCCAAATGCAGAACACGGAATAAGTAATGCTGGAAATACTAATTTGAAATATTTGGTTATTAAGAAGGATTTGAGATAAATATGCTGTAGAAGTTTTAAAGATTTCAATTATTTGAATTGCCTCCTGCTTTAGCTGGAGGAATTGATGAACATTTAAAGCCATTGTACCCTTATTTTTCGAACCCCATCTAAAGATGGAGGCAATTGATTTTTTCATTAACAAAAAAAAACACCTCCAAACCATAAAAGTTTAAAGGTGCTTTCAGAATAAATAATTACAATTAAAACTACGAATCTATATTCGTATCTTTTTTACGGTAAACCAAATAGAAAACCTGTGGTAAAACCGTTAAGGAAAGAATCATACAAGTTATTAAACCTCCTACAATCATAATAGCTAGAGGTTTTTGAACTTCAGAACCCATTCCTGTTGATAAGGCAGCAGGCAATAATCCTAAAGAACCCATTAAAGCAATCATGACAATTGGACGAATACGGCTGTAGATTCCGTGCGAAATGGCATCTTTTAAATGCATTCCCGCGCGCATATTTTCACGAATCATTCCGATGAGGACAATACTGTCAATCGCGCTGACACCAAAAAGAATGATAAATCCAATTCCTGCCGAGATTCCGAAAACAGTTCCGGTTACCCAAAGCGATAGGAATCCGCCAATAAAAGCATAAGGCATTGCGGTTACTGCAATCATAGTATCTTTAAAATTTCCGAAATTGAAATATAATAGACATAAAATCAATACCAAAACAACTGGTACAATCATCGCCAATTGCTTAGAGGCTCTTTCTTTGCTTTCAAATTCTCCAGCCCATTTCATTACATTTTCTTTCGGAAGCTTTACTTCTGCAGCTACTTTTTTCTGTGCTTCTGCGATTGTGCTTCCTAAATCGCGTCCTTGAATATTAAATCCTACAGCTATATAACGGCTATTTCCTTCACGATAAATAAAAGTTGGACCTGTTTTATAATCTACTGTAGCAATTTCTTTTAATGGCACTTTTTTGCCATTCATTGTCGGAATCAAAATGCCTTCGATTTTTTCTTTGGAGTCACGATATTCTTTTTCGAAACGTAACGTGATGTCAAAGATTTTTTCGTCATCATAAAATTTGGTTGCTGCTTGACCTCCAATTGTCATTCTAATTACAGCTTGCGCATCGGCGGTTGTAACGGCATAACGCGCCATTTTTTCATCGTCAAGCTGAATTCTTAATTCAGGAAGACCAATGTTTTTATACACATTAATATCATCAATTCCTTTTACGTCTTTAATGGAATTTGCCACTTTTGCTGCCATTTCTTCCAATTCAAAAAGGTCATTTCCAAAAATCTTTATCGCAAGCGGACTTTTAACTCCAGCAACATATTCTTCGACATTATCCTGAATAGGCTGACTAAAACCAAATGCAATTCCGGGATATACATCGAGTATTTTTTTGATTTCGGCAATTAATTCGTCTTTACTGATATCGTGTTTCCATTCGTCTTTATGTTTTAATTCAATATGGAATTCAATATTAAAGAAACCTGTTGGATCGGTTCCGTCATTTGGCCTTCCGGTTTGCGAAAGAACAAATTTTACTTCTTCAAACTTCCTTATTTTGGCTTTCATTTCCTGAGTCAATCGGACTGATTCGTCAAGATTGATACTATTGGGCAAAGTAGCTCTCACATAAATTGCACCTTCATTCAGTTTCGGAATAAATTCTGATCCGTAAAAAGCAAATCTAACTGCACAGATAGCCAATAAAGCTAAGAATGCATAAATAGTCGCTTTACGATGTCTCGTACTCCATTTAAACAGTTTAAAAAGATTTTCTCTAAAGAATCTTGAAATCATATTTTCTTTCTCAACAATGTTTTTTGTCAGCATGACTTTACACATTGCAGGCACGTAAGTAAGCGATAAAATTAACGAACCTAAAAGTGCATAACCTAATGTAAAGGCTAGGGGAGAGAACATTTTTCCTTCTACTTTGGTAAAAGAGAAAATTGGCATTAACGCAATAATTAAAATGATTAAGGCAAAGAAAATATAAGTAGCAACACTACCAACGCTTTTCTTGATTAATCCCATTTTGCTCATGTTGTTAAATCGCTCCATACCGACTTGATGCGCTTTCTTTTCGAGCGAAACAAAAACTTGTTCGACAATAACGAGCGTTCCTTCAAGCAATAATCCGAAATCTAAAGCTCCCATCGAAATCAAATTGGCAGGAAGTCCTTGAATTCTCAACATTACAATAGCAAACAAAAATGAAAGCGGAATTACAGATGCCACAATCAATGAAGTTCTCCAATTGTAAAGAAAAATAAATACGATTAGCGAAACCAATAAAACGCCTTCGGTAAGGTTTTTTGTAACGGTTTTTACGGTTGTGTTTACTAATTCAGTACGATCGATAAACGGAACTATTTTTACATTTTTAGGCAAAACTCTTTCGTTAAGTTCGTCTAAGCGTACTTTTAGTTTCTTGATTACTTCTCCCGGATTTTCACCGCGCAACATTACCACAATTCCTTCCACAACATCATCATTTCCATCTAAACCTACTTGTCCTAATCTAGGTTTTGCAGAGATCGAAACTTCGGCTACGTTTTTTACTAATATTGGTGCTGAACCTTTGGTTTCAATCAATATATTGCCAATATCTTCGACTTTATTGATTAATCCAACGCCTCGTACAACGTAAGCCTGATCGCCACGTTTGATGACATCACCACCTACATTGATATTACTTTTTGAAACGGCTTCGTAAACATCTAATGCCGACAAATTGTAATTTTCTAATTGTGTTGGATTAATTTTGATTTCGAACATTTTTTCTTCTCCACCAAAACTCACCACATCGGCAACTCCGGGAACAGAGATTAATTCACGTTCGATAACCCAATCCTGAATGGCTTTGATTTCCTTAATTGGCAAATCACTTTTGATGACATATCTAAAGATTTCACCAGTCGCTCCAGATGGCGGATCGATTTCGACATCGGCACCTTCTGGAAGATCCAATCCGTTAAGACGGTTTGAAGCATATTGTTGTGCGTAAAAATCTTCGACTCCATCATCAAATAAAACAGTAACTACCGATAATCCAAAAAGCGAAATCGAACGAACTTCCGACTTTTTCGGAATTGTATTCATTTGCTTCGAAATCGGAAGTGTGATGAATTTTTCTACTTCTTCGGCACTTCTTCCTGGCCATTGCGTAATAATTCTGGCTCTTGTATTGGTTACGTCGGGAAATGCCTCAATAGGTGTGTGAATATAACTTACTATTCCGGCGGCTAATAAAATGGCGGTCAGGAAAAAAACTATAAGAGAGTTTTTTAATGAAAAAGCCACTAAACCTTGTACAAATTTTTTCATGTTTTGTATGGTATTTATCCTTTTTTAGGAATACTTAGTTTTTTAATCTTTCGTGAATTAAAAGCTGATTTTTGGTAATCACCATTTCACCTTCTTTTACATCTTTATCGAAATAAAGCCAGTTGTTATTTTTAATAACCGGATTGATTTCTCTAGTTTCAATTGTACAATCGTTTTTGTAAATCAGGATATAATCACGGTTATTATCAAAAATGGCTGCTTTTGCAGGAACTGCAGCTAAAGCTTCTCCGCCTGTACTTTTATCAATAAGAATATCTGCTGTCATACCTGGTTTTAATTTTAGATTTGCATTTTCAAGTACAACTCTAGCTTTTAAAACATGTTCGTCTTCGTCAAAAACCTTAGACATCATTTTTATTTTCCCTTTAAAAATTTCTCCAGGATAAGCTGTAGTGGTAACATCTACAGGCATATTTTCAGATACATTTTTCAAATTACTGGTATATACATTTACCAAAACCCAGATTTCTTTTAAGTCAGATATGGTAAAAAGTGAATTACTGCCGTCTGTTACTTGCATTCCTGGACTAATGTTTTTATCTACAATATATCCTTCTGTTGGTGCTTTGATTTGAAAAACAGATCTTTCGCTACTTGCGCTAAACATGGCAAGATTAGCTTTTACATTTTCTAAAGATGATTTTAAAACATCCAATTCGCTTTGCGCTTGCATTAAATCTTTTTGAGAAGAGATTCCGTCTTCATACATCGATTTAACCGATTGCAGATTGCGTTGCGCCACTGCAATTTGAGATTGCAATGATCTGCTTTCAGATTGCATGCTGTTTAAATCTGTACTTTTTATCTCGGCTAAAACTTGTCCCTTTCTCACATAATCGCCCAATGAAAAATTTGTTTTGGTGATAATTCCTTCCACAAGACTATTGAACTGAACCACATGATCGCCGTTATAAGTAATATTTCCAGTAAGATTTATCGATTCGCTAACAGCACGTTTTTGAACGGGTTCGATCGTGATTTTTTCTTTTAATTCTTTATCAATGCAAAATTTTTCTGGCGTTGTTTCTTTAACTTCTTCTTTCTTGCCACATCCGTAAACGAGCAATAACCCAAGCATCGGGAGTAAAATAAATTTCTTCATTATGTATGTTATTATTTTTTAGATAATTCGGTTTAATTGATTTCTTCTCCTGCGATATAACGGAGTTCTTCAAGATTGTTGTTGAGGTCTTTTTTGGAGTTTAGCAAAATGGTTTTGTTATCCAGATACGCATCAACAAAATCAAGATATTCTAGCATGCTGGTGTTTTTTTGCATGAAATTTTTTCGATAAGCTTCTAATAGTTTATCCAAATCACCTTCGTAACTAGCGTCGACATTATCGTAAAGTTTTTTAGTCACTAATAAATCCTGATACGCTTGTAAAACCTCATTTTGAACGGTTAAGGTTTTTTCTTCAGTAGCCAATTTACCTTGCTCAACAGTCAGTTTTGCGACTTTTATGTTTCCTTTATTTCTGTTGAAAAATGGTAGATCAACAGAGAAACCGAGACCAACAAAATCATTCATTAAACTCGCTCCACGGTCATAACTTACGCCAAGTGTAACATCTGGAGTTCGCATGGCTTTTTCGTATTTATATTTGATGTCATTGTAGTCGTTTCCTAATTTCAGCACTTTCATATCGGGACGATTTTCTACTGCCGAAGTCATTAGATTTCCAACATTGATATCATCGATATTTTTATTTGTCGGAACAAAACCTTCGTCAGTCAATTTGATGAAACTTGCAGGCGGAAGATTCATTAAAACTTTAAGTTCTTTTTGCAATGAATTATTGTCTTTTTGTAAATCGCTGATTTCCTTCAAGAATTGAAGTTCAGATGCTTTTAGCCTAATGTATTCGGCTTTGCCAACATTACCTTGTGCGACCTGATTTCCATAAGCTTTAATCAAGGTTTGCATAGACGAAAGTTGTTTTTTATAAATAGCTTCCTGAGCTTGCGTGTATTGTAGTTCAGTCAGATTGCCTCTAAACTCAATTTTAAGATTTCGTAAAAAAGTTTTGAAATATTCTTTGGCAATATCAACACCCACTTTTTCCATGTCGATCATTTTCTTTCGTTTTCCAGCAGTCTGAATCAATTGCTCTAATTCGGCATTGACTTGTTGCGTTCTTCCGTAATTTCCCCATAATACAGGTAATTGTTGAGCCGTAGCATTGCTCCAAAGATTGATTTCTCCAACAGTCAAGGTTGGATTCGGCCATAATTTTGCCTGAATAACTTGCGCATCTGCAATGTCGATATTCAGTTTTTCGGAAATAAGAGAAATGTTCTTTTCCAGAAATATAGCTTCGGCTTGATTTCGAGAAAGAACTATCGTATCGCTGACGGCTCCAATTTGTGCCATACTTTTGAGCGATACAACTAAAAACAAGGTTAAAAATAGACGTTTCAAATTGAGTAGATTTAATAAGATGCAAAGCTATTTGCTACATATTAAGTCCTAATTTGATGTCTGTTAGAAACCAATAAGAGTTAGATTAGAAAACGATTAGAGTTTCGGGAAAACTAGTATTACAGTAGTTCCAATGCCTTTTTTGGATGCAATATTAAACTCAATATTATTCTGTTTGAAGATCACATTGGCCAAAGTCAAACCAATTCCGCTTCCTTTTATATCGCTTACATTTTTACCTCTATAAAAGGTTTGTTTGATGAATTTAAGATCGTCTTCGCTAATGCCTTTTCCTTGATCTTCAACCACAATTTTTAATTGCTGATTTTGTTCTAATAAACTGATTTTTATCGGATTTCCATCTGAATATTTAACGGCATTTTCGATGATATTAAACAAAGCGATTTTAATTTCGTTAGAATTTCCTTGAATCGAAAGCAGTTTATCATTACCAACTTCTAATGCAATTTGGATTTGTCCTTTTAAATGATAACTCGTAGATAATTGATCGTTAATGTCCCAAACCAATTCGTCGACTCTGAAAATTTCGTTTAATTCCATATTCTCACGAAGGCCAGAAAGCATCATTAAAGTATTCATCGTGTCTTCGATTTGATAAACGTTTTCTAATACTTTCTGAGACATTTCTTTGTATTCTGCGCTCGTTCTGTCTTTCTGAGCAAAAACTTCGAGGTTTCCAGAAATGGCGGTTAAAGGTGTTTTAAACTCATGGGAAACATAATTGATGAAGTTTTTCTGAATGATAAAAGTATCCGAAAGTCGTTTCAACAAATTGTTATAAGTTTCTATCAATTCCTGAACATCGTCTTTGGTATTTGGAGAAACAATTTGTTTGTCTAACGAAGAAGCCTGAATCTCATTAACCTGATTGATAATATTTTTGATCGGACTATAAGCCAAATTAGAAAGCACTCGGCTGACCAAATAAATACTGACCAATCCCGAGATTAAAACCAAAATCATAATGATTAATAATCTATCGGTCATGGTTTTGAAATCGGTATCATTTTTTTTGACGAAAACCACAAAATCTCCTTGATTGTCATGGTAATAACTTCCGAAATAAAAGTGATGTTTCGACTTAAAACTTAGTTTTCTATTTTTTCTAATGTAATCTAATTTTGACGCATTTATATTTTTATCCAAAGTTTTATCGCCGTATACAATTTGGTTTTTCTTGTCGTAAACGCGCGTCACAATTTCAAGTGAATTTTCACGAAATTGCTGTCCGATAATTAAATGCTGATTTTCTGGAAGTTCATCTTTTTCTAAATAGAAAATTCCAGTCAATAAACAGGTTTTCTGCAATTCGTTATACACGATTTTTTCAGAATAACTGTAGAAGGAAAAATACGTGATCAGCGAAGCAATGACAAACACAACACTGAAAGTCAAAGAAGAAATTAAAGTAAAGCGATTACGGATTTTCATAATTATTCTTTTAGTATGTAACCGATTCCTTTTATGGTGTGAATGAACTTATGATTGTGTTCGATTTTGTTTCTTAAATACGAAATATACACATCGACAACATTGGTGTTATTGTCGTAATTAATTCCCCAAACCGCAGTTAGAATCTGAGTTCGCGACATGACTTTATTTCTGTTTTCTAATAAATACAAAAGCAGTTTGTATTCTCTTGGCGAAAGATCAATCAGTTCGTTATTTTCTGTGACTTTATGTTCGTCTGGATTGATGGTTAAAGTTCCGCAAGTGTATAGAGTTTCGGGTTCGTTGTAATTGAATTTCGTTCTTCGCGTAAGTGCATTCACTCTCGAAATCAGTTCTTTAAAATGAAAGGGTTTTACGAGATAATCATCGGCACCAGAATCTAATGCGGTAACTTTGTCATCGGTATTACTCAAAGCGCTGAGCATTAAAATAGGAGTATGAATCTTTTTAAAACGCATTAATTTCGTCAGCTGAATTCCGTCAATTCCTGGAAGCATAATATCCATTAAGATAATATCCCAGGTGTTTTCCTGAACAAGGTCGCGCGCCATTTCGCCCGTTTCGGCAAGATGCACGGTAAAGTTATTTTCTTCTAAACCTTTTATAATAAATTCGCTGATGCGTTTATCATCTTCAATGAGTAAAACATTCATAAATGCTATGTTAAGTGTTGCTGTTTGGATAAAAACCGAAATGTTTAAACCCAATAATCTGATAAAGTGCTTTTGAAAAGAGTAACAAAAATAACATTTATTTTTTGAACCATATAAGAACAGGTAAATTGTTGAATGTTTTTATGAACCATATAAGTTCATTTAAGTTATTGAAGTTTTTTATGAATTGTCTTCTGCTTTAGATGGGGAGAAATAAAGATCATATGAGAAGATGGTTTTTAAATCTGTAAAAGAGAATTCCAGAGGAATGAAATATTTATAGATTCACAAAACGTGCCGTACCAAAAGCTCCAGAGGAGCGACATATTGTAGATAAGATTTCACCCCGCTGGGGCTCTTTTTAAATAGGATGATTTTTTTCTATAGATATTTCGTCCCGCTGGGACTTTTCTTCAACTTTCTTGCTATAAAATAATAATCCCAACCGACCCCAATCTTACATAATTCTCGTTTAATTTTTAATAAAAAACTGTATTTCAATTAATTAACTTTTATTAAAGAAAGCTTTAACATCGTCTGTTTTCCTTGGCTGTTTGAAATAACTAATTTTAGGTAAATCAAAATTAATCACGTTTTAAAAATTAGAAATTATGAAAAAGAATATCGCCATATTAGCCACAAACGGTTTTGAAGAATCAGAATTATCATCTCCAAAAGCCTATCTGGAAGAGCAAGGTTGGAATGCAGATATCGTCAGTTTGAAATCTGGAACAATCAAATCTTGGAAAGACGGAAATTGGAGTACCGAATATAATGTTGATGTTGTATTAGATCAGGCAAATGAAGCCGATTATGATGCTTTGGTTCTGCCAGGTGGTGTTATAAACCCTGATTTATTAAGAAGAGAAGAAGCTGCAGTAGATTTTGTACGTTCTTTTTTTGAAAGTAAAAAACCAGTAGCTGCCATTTGTCACGGACCTCAAATTCTGGTCGATGCTGATGTTTTAGACGGTCGAAAAGTTACTTCGTTTTTCTCTGTCAAAAACGATTTGATAAACGCCGGAGCACAATGGGAAGACTCAGAAGTTGTCGTAGACCAAGGATTGGTAACCAGCCGAAACCCGAATGATTTGCCCGCTTTTAATAAAAAAATGGTGGAAGAAATTAAAGAAGGAATACATGAGCGTCAGAGAGTCTAAAAGATATTTTTAGATTTATGAAATTATAAAAAAGCAAGATCAAATTTTGGTCTTGCTTTTTTGATAATAAACACAAAAGAGAGAAAAATCATTCTTTTTTAAAATATTTTCTCTTACATTTGAAGCTCTTAAATCTTCACATTTAAAATAAAGTAAAATTTGCCTTTGGTCTGACAAGTAATTTTTAATTATTGTTTTATCAAGTAGGCTTTAATTCATTAAATGTAAGACATGAATTCCAACACCCTTTCCAAAGAAGCCGAGACAAGGCTGATTGATTTTTTTAACCATATTATCGATCCCGAAGATATGGCTAAAATCTTAAGACAAGTAAACTGCATTTTAGCGCTCGCCGTAATGCGACAACACGAAACCCTCCAAATTGGACTAACAAATTTTGAAGACAATTATTATTGGGTCAATGAATTGGCGGAGATTTTGAATCCTTATTTGAGTGAGGAGTAAGGTTTATAAAATAGAAAAACCTTGATTTTTTTAGGATCGAGGTTTTTTATTTAAATACGATAGTCTTTTTCAAGTAATGATTTTATATCAGCGAATTCTTGTATGTAATTATTCTTTACTTCCTTAATATCATTTGAATACTGACCTCTTATCGTTTCATTTGAAGGCTCATAATCTAAATTTTCTAAATGATAAATTTTGATTTGAGATAATATCTCGTCTAAATTTTGTAGTGAAAAATAATCACTTTCTTTATCCATTTTTATAATTATGTTTTCGATATGATTTATTAAAATATTTTTTATTTCATCTGAAATTATAAACTCATTAAAATTAAGAAATGCAAACATGTCTATAAATATATTATCGATGTTTTGCACGAGCTCCTTTTTTAATTCAATAAAGTCTTTATTATCATTTTTAAGCTCGTTAAAGAGGAAAATATAAAATACCAACAAAAAGCCATCTCTGACCCAAAGCTTTCCGTATTTATATTCTAATTTACTTTCAGAAGGCATATATTATTGATTTTAATAGACTGAATGTTATTTGTAAAAATCAAATTTATAAAAAGTTTACCATTTTCCTAGTAGCTCTCGGTGTAATGCGACAACACGAAACACTCCAAATTGGACTAACAAATTTCGAAGACAATTATTATTGGGTCAATGAATTGGCGGAGATTTTGAATCCTTATTTGAGTGAGTAGTAAGGTTTATAAAATGGAAAAACCTCGATTATTAAGATCGAGGTTTTATTTTATTGTAACTCTATTTTATGTATCAAAATGATCTCCCTACTATCAAGCTATTCTAAAAAACAGACTGTTTTTTCAATAGTCCAATTTAAGGCTGACAATGTAATTTGTAAATCATCTTTGTCTAGGTCTTTGGCATGAGCATCAATTCTATTTGTATTAATTATATCTAAATACATTTCAAATTTTCCTTTGTCGATAAAAATGTTTTCAAAATCTTTCCAAAATTGAGATATAAAAACTTTTAAGTCGGATAAATATATTTCTCCTTTATCAGAAAAAATTTCATTTAAATTTAGATTGTTTAACCTAGCTCTTCTTTTTTCTTCAATTTTACTAAGAAAAGTTTCCTTTGCTTTTGCACCGTAATTTGATTTTATAATTAGTTTTACTATATCTCTTAATTTTAATTCTAATTGATTTCTTCTTTCAGTAATTGCCTCCCATTTATCTTCAATACTGACAATTTTCCTTTTTAGTAATGACCTAGCAGTAACATACTCTTCGACAGCGTTAATTTTTATATGGTACTTATTTGTCCCGTTTTTTTCAATTAAATTATATCCAATCAAATGCTCAATAGATTTTTCACTTGTACTAGTTATTTCATCGAATTTTGCATAATCTTCTAGTATTAAAGATTCTAAGAGTTCGTATTCAGTTGGGTACCACTTTTTTAGGACATCAACGATAAATTCTACATAATCTGTTAATGATTTATTAAAACTAGCTATGTTTTCTCTGTAATAAAATTTTGTTATTTTTTGTGGTCTTTTTTTAGGCGATGATTGGTGAATTTTAGAGCATACTTGTCGTATTAAGAAAGGATGTCCACCAAAATCATCTGTTAGAAAAGTAAATATTTCGTTATCGAAATCAAGCCCCATATAATTACCAATGTTTTTTACCATTTCTTCAACATCTTTATGATTAAATAGTTTTAGATATGTTGGAGAAATCATTCTATATATAGGATTATCATTTCCATTAATATATCCAGATTCAATTGTCTTAGGATTCACACCAGCAATTATAAATGAAAATAGATTTTGAGTTTTTTGATAAACTGCTCTAATTGACTGCCAAAAGTAAAGAAAATCATTATTGTTTTTCCAATGATCAGTAGGGGAAATTTCGAAAGTTATATTTTCAATTTCATCAAAAATTAATAAAATTCTTTGATTATCAATATTGTTACTTAATTTTCTGATGTCTTCTTCAAAAAATTTTGAGGCATCTTTCTCATTGTATTCATTATTTAAATCGATATCTAATCTTTTTTCATTTATTAATTCAATTTCTATTTTTAATTGCTCGACAATAATTTGAAGACATTCATACCATCTTCTTAAATGAAATGAAGGCTCTTGACAATCAATGAAAACATTTACTTCATTTCTGAGATTTAAGTATCTTCTTAATGCATACAGTACAGAGGTTTTTCCAATTTTTCTTAGCCCAAATAAACCTGAGTTTTCACCGGCTTTATATTTGTCATAAAAAAATTGTACAGTTTCTGTTCGTCCATAGAAATAGGCATCATTTTGTAAAGGTGATTCAAATGCAAATAAATCTCTTCCATAGAAATATTCTTTTAATCTGGTTTCAATTAAAGAGACTGCATTTTGGCCTTTTAAAAAATCTAAATAATTAAATGGAATAATAATTCTGGAATCTGGATTTTGCGATATAAGATGGCTGACTTTTTTCTTAATATTTTTGTCTTTACTTACTAATATTAAACAAAGTTTATCTAATCTATTTCGATAGTCCGACATTAGCTTGTCAACGTAATCAAAAGTTCTATTGTCGAAATCGTGATAAGTATTTATTAATAATAAAATTTCATTTTGAAATCGATATTGTTCTTTTAATTTATCTGTTGGTTTTAGAAAAGCATATTGATAGGTTGCATTTTTAAAGTTATGAGTTTTTGCAAACGTTACACTAAAAATTTTTGAAAAATAGTTAATTATATCTATTTCACTTTTTTCAAAAAAAGCTTTATTTAAATCTACATTATGATGTATTCCTGTTGACATTAGAGTTTATTTAATATTGCGTTTAATTTGTTATAGATGAGGAGCGAATCTTCATTGATCTATACAATGAGTTGTCTCTGTAATCTTTGTTTTATATTTTCAATATTTCGATTATAATTTACAGAATAAAAATTAATCAAAAATATTAATTTACCAATCCCAACAACCACGTACTTTTACCTGAAATTTATAAAACAAAAAAAAGGACAGTCCCTCTCAAAAAAGAGGAACTGTCCTAAGGCAAATTTTAGATTTGCACTCCGAAGAATGCGTACAGTAATTGGTAATCTACTAAAAAGAAGACTAAACGCAGGTTATTCGTTTATGATATCGCCTTCTTTAGTTTCTTCGCTGGCGATTTTTACCAGTTTATCTTGCGGGTTCAAGTCACCGAAAATTTCGATTTTATCTTCGATTTCTCTTCCTTTTTTAATGTCAACTCTTGTGGCTTTGTGGTTTACTACTTTTACCACATATAAACCTTCTGCAGAATTCACAACAGCCGATTTCGGAACTACATACGTACTGTCTTTCGCATTAAGCGGTAAAAGAACTTCGGCAACCATTCCAGGTAATAAGTTTCCTTTGGTGTTGTGAACATCCATTTCAACTCTTTCAGAACGTAGTTTTAAATCTAAAGCGCCAGACATTCTGGTAATTTTTGCTGAGAAAGTATCTGGCAATGATTTTACATTAAAACTCATTTCGTCTCCTGCATGTAAATATCCTGTGTACAATTCTGGAACAGAAACCGCTAAACGTAATTTAGATTGTTCTTGAATCGTTAATAAAGGCAAATCTGAACCTTTTCCTGCTGGACCAACAAATGTTCCTAAATTCACATTTCTAGCCGCTACAACGCCATCAAAAGGAGCACGGATTTCTAAATAACCTCTCATAATCGAGATTTCTTTGTGCGCCGCAATTGCAGCTTGGTATTGTGCGTAATCAGAATTTTTCTTTCCGTTTGCCATTTCTAAATCGTTTTTAGAAATTGTTCCTTCTACTTTGCTCGTTTCGTACAAACGGTTGTACGTGCTTTTGCTGGTTGCATAAATCGCTTCCATAGATTTTAGTCTAGATTCGGCAGCAGCAACTTGTGAACTGATTTCTGGCGCTTCTAAAACAATTAAAAGCTGTCCTTTTTTTACTTTAGTTCCAATATCAACTTTTAAAGTTTTTACGAAACTGCTCACTTTTGCATACAAATCAACTTGTTGGAAACCGGTTAATTCAGCTGGTAAACGCAATTCTGTCGTTAGTTTTTCTTTCGATAAAAGGAAAGTTTCAACTTTAGGTTCGATTTCTGCTTTCGCAGTTTCTTCTTTTTTCTTTTCGCAACCGCTTAATACAACTAATGCTGTAAATAATAATGCAGATGATTTTATAATATTACTTTTCATTTTTTGGTTTTATATAATGAATATGTTTTAAGCTCTTTGAGAGTAATTATTTTAACACATAGAAACATAGCTTTTCTTTGTGCATAAAAGGCGTTTCACTTGTTTCAATACACATAGCTATGTGTGAAAACTAGTTTTTTCTTTTACCTTTTTTTATTTAAAACTAAAACCTATGTTTCTATGTGTTAAAAAAAAATTACACTCAACGGTTATGACTTTCGACGTTATGACTTTCCAACTTTAGACTTACTAATCGATGAGATATAATGGATGCTTTCTTCGTCTTCAGGATCTAAAGAAACAGATTGTGTCGATGTTTTTTCTTGTGCCCATGCAAATATTTGCGGCAAGATCAATAATACGGCAAAAGTAGAAAATAATAATCCACCGATAACCGCTCTTCCTAACGGAGAAACCTGATCGCCACCTTCGCCGTGTCCGATTGCCATTGGCAACATACCCATAATCATCGCAACAGAAGTCATGATAATTGGACGAAGACGCAACGCAGCTGCTTCACGAGCCGATTCTAAGGCATTTCCATTTATTTTACGCAATTGTTCGGCATTGGTCACCAAAAGTACGGCGTTGGCAATAGAAACCCCAACCGACATGATGATTCCCATGTATGATTGTAAGTTCAATGTTGAACCAGTTAAAGTCAGCATTAGTAAAGATCCTAAAACTACCGCAGGAACCGTTGTTAAGATTACCAACGAAACTTTGAACGATTGGAAATTAGCGGCCAACATTAAGAAGATTACGAATACGGCAACCAATAACCCCGTTTGTAAACTGCTTAATGTTTCGGTCAATACAGTACTTAGTCCAATTGGCGTAATAAACAAACCACGTGGCAATTCGCCAAGAGAACTAATTGTTTTGCTCACATCTTTTGATGCCGTACCTAAATCGGTTTGGTAGATGTTGGCAGTAACGGTAATGTATGGCATAGCCCCTAAGTTGTCATTTTCACCACTTACAAAGCCTGGTGTAATTTTGGCAACGTCACTTAAAACGGGACGAAGCGAATTCTTTAATACTGGAATTTCGCCAATATCGGTTTTGCTTTTCATTTTGTTTAAAGGCACTTGAACCTGAACAGAATATGATAATCCTGCTCTTTCATCAACCCAGTTGTTTTTTTCTGTATAACGAGAAGATGAGGTAGAAGCTACAAGAGAACGAGAAATATCATTCATATCTACTCCTAATTCAGCAGCACGGGTTCTGTCAATATCAATATTCATTGCTGGATAATGAATTGGCTGACCAATTTGCACGTCTCTGAAATATGAAATCGCTTTTAGTTTGTCTACAATTTGAGTCGCGTACAATTCGTTTTTCTTTTTGTCTTTTCCGGCAACTCGAATCTCAATTGGAGTAGGAGAACCTTGACTTAAAACTTTATCCGTCAATTCGATTGGCTCGAAAGAAAGTTTAGTATCTGGCAATACTTTTTTAAGTCTTGCTCTAAACTCATCTTTAAAGTCATCCATATCTGCTTCATAGTCTTTCAAACTCACTTGGAAAACCGCTTCGTGAGAACCTGCCATGAACAAATAAATCGGGTTGATCGAGAATAGAGAAGGGTGTTGACCCACATAAACAGAAGTAATTCCGATATGCTCTTTTCCAACCATTTTTTCTAATTCTTTCAGAACAATTCTTGCTTGTTCTTCAGTTCTTTCCAAACGCGTTCCGTCAACCGCACGCATTCTCAACTGAAACTGACTTGAATTGGTTCTCGGGAATACATCTTTTCCGATGAAAGTAAGGAAGACAACAGCCAAAAGTGTTGCACCAACCAAATAAGTGACTGTTGTTATTTTTTTATGAACAAACAAACGATCTAAAGTTCGCATGAAACGAATTTTGAAACGTTCAAAAGCACTAATTTTTCCGTTATTATCAGTATCTTCTCTTTCTACATATTGCTTTTTCTGCGTAATAAGATTTTGCTCAGATTCTGGAGTTATACCGCTGTCATTAAATTCAGCTTCATCATCTGTAATTTCTGGACCGTGTGCGTGTTTTTCATGTCCTTTCATCATCCAGTTCGCCATTACAGGAACAAAAGTCTGAGACAATAAGAACGAAATAACCATTGAGAAACCAATTGCTAAAGCCAAAGGCAAGAACAATGCTCCAGGAATACCAACCATTGTAAATGCTGGTGCAAATACGGCTAGAATACAAAGTAAGATCAATAATTTAGGCAATGCAATTTCCTGACAGGCATCCCAAATGGCGAGTGCTTTTGGTTTTCCCATGTCGAGATGCTGGTGAATATTTTCGATGGTTACGGTACTTTCATCCACCAAAATACCAATCGCAAGAGCCAATCCTGATAATGACATTAAGTTGATCGTTTGTCCGAATAATTTCAGGAATAAAACCCCAGAAATAATCGAAATCGGAATCGTCATAATTACGATTAAAGCGGCACGACGGTCACCCAAGAATAACAATACCATTAATCCCGTTAAAACTGCACCAATGATACCTTCAGTAATCAAACTTTTTACTGAGTTGATTACATAAACCGACTGGTCAAATTCGTATGTAATATTTACATCTTCTGGAAGAGTACTTTGAATTTTAGGCAATTCTTTTTTCAATTTCTGAACCACATCCCAAGTCGAAGCGTCTCCCGCTTTTGCGATACTGATGTAAACCGAACGTTTTCCGTTTACTAAAGCATAACCTGCTGTGATATCGGCACCATCTTTTACAGAAGCAACATCACCTAATTTTAAGTTTTGAACTCCACCTTTGAATAACGGAATCTGCTCAAAATCTTTAACTTCTTTAATGGTATTATTGGTTGGCGTAATATAGTTTTTGTCGCCCATACGTACGTTTCCAGAAGGCGCCGTTTGGTTGTTCAAACGAATCGCATCTACGATTTGGTCTGGTGTCATATTATGAGAACGCAATAAATCTGGATCTACGTTTACCTCAATTGTTCTTGGACTTCCTCCAAAAGGTGCTGGAGACAATAAACCAGGAATTGCAGTAAACGAAGCACGAACGTAAACGTTGGCTAAATCCTGTAATTCGTTGTTTGATCTAATTTTACTGCTCAAAACCAACTGTCCAATTGGAAGAGAAGAAGCATCAAAACGAATGATAAACGGAGGCTGTGTTCCTGGAGGGAAAGCCGCCTGGATTCTGTTCGAAAGCGCACTTAACTCGGCAGCCGCCTGAGCCATGTTTGTTCCTTCGTAATAGGTTAATTTCATAATCATTAACCCCTGAATATTTTTAGTTTCTACAGATTTGATACCGTTCGAGAAAGGTAAAACGTTTACGTAGTTTTTGGCAAAATAAGCTTCCATTTGGTCTGGCGTGTAACCTCCAAACGGGTGCGCGATATAGATAACCGGCAAATTCATTTTTGGTAAAATATCTACCTTAATGTCTTTGATGGCACCAATTCCGAAGAAAAATAGACCCGCAACCAATACTAATATGGAAATGGGTTTGCGGAGTGCAAAACGTATTAAATTCATTAGGATTTATAATTAAAATTCATTTATAAATAAGTCAAAATTTCCTGTTGCTGCGACTTTCAATAAGTACGACTGCCACACATTGTTATTGACAATATCTCGATCGATTTCAGCACGATTTAAAACATACATCGTTTGTGTTAAATCAGTCAAATCAGTTAAACCGTTTTTGTATAAAGTCGATTTTTGAACATAAGCTCTTTTGGCAGCATCAACCTGAATTGGCGCTTCTGCATAATTTTCCAAAGTGATTTTGATTTTATCTTCGGCAAAATTCAACTGCGATTTTAGTTCTCTGTCAGCCTGATTGTATTCTTCCTGCATGGCCTGAGAAACAAATTTCTGAGCGCTTACTTGTTTGCTTGAACGGAATGGAGTGGTTAAATTCCACGTAATTCCAACTCCAACTAAATAATTGGTACGATCCGGATTTACGCCATCCCAATAATTTCTGTTGAAAGCAGTTTGATCTGAAGCATAAGAATTCTCAAATCCTGAAGCTCTAGTTTGTAAAACCCCAAAAGCACTCATTGTTGGATAATAAAATCTCTTATACAATTTAACTTGCTGGTTGCTGTAATCGATTTTCGTTTTATAGAATTGTAATAAAGGGTGAAGACTATCTGTCGTAACTTCTTTCGTTACTAACTCTTTCGGAATCTGCGTTACAAATAAAGTATCTGTAACGAAATCCTGAGGTGCAACGCCCATTAAATCGACTAATTTGTTGTTTTGTTCTTTAACGAAGTTTTTAGCCAGATTTAAAGCAATTTTAGCTTTAGAAACTTCTGCCGTTGCCAAGGTAGAATCGACTCCTGCTAATAATCCGTTTTTAACTCTCGCTGCGGCAGTCTTTTTGAAAACTTCTGCGCGATCTAAGTTTTTTTGTTGCGAAATCACTAATCTTTGGCTTGCCAATAAATTTAAATAAGCTGCCGAAATTTTGATTTCCTGCTGGAATTTCTCCTGCTGTAAATCTTTTTCTTTAGCCTGAACATCAATTTTAGATAAATTGATTTTTTCCTGTGTTTTTCCGAAAGTGAAAAAATCCCAGTTCATGTTGACTAAATAAAGCGCACCAAACGCCGAATTCCAGTTTTGTTCTGGAAGAGGTAAACCAGATGAAGCAACTCCTAAACCTCCAAATCCGTAAAGCGGTCCGTTTTGTCCGTTTACAGTTCCGTAATCTTGTTGAGCCGATAGATTTAAGTTCGGCAGATAATCACGACGAGATTGTTTTAGAGTCTCTTTTGATGCATTGGTGTAATTGTTTTTTGCTCGGATAGAACCGTAGTTTTCAAGACCTATTTTTACTGCTTCTTTTAAAGATAGGGTTTGAGCATAACCGATTGAGGCAAAAATCAATAAAAATAAAATGGTAATTTTTTTGAAATACATAAACTCAAGGTGTGATATAGAAATATTTTTTGATGAAACAAATTTATTTCTCTTACACTGATAAAAGTCAGGTTAAGTGATGTACTGCACTAGTAAATGACGAATTGAATTGGTCATTTTTTGAAAAAAATAATTAAATAATTGTTCGTACTTTGTAAACTATTTCAAAATTAAGAATGAACAAAAGAATTGATAACATACTGGATAACAAATGGTGGCAGGAGGTTGCCGTTATCCTTTTTTCCTTTACAATATATACCTTAAAAAATGATTGGATGCTTATTAGTTCATTCACATCTATCTTAATGGGTATATTTTTCTATTGCATTTTATACATGCATGCTCAGTTTAATCGTTTTTTTCTTCTTCCAATTCTATTTAAATCTAATAAGCCTTTTACATACATCATTTTAACACTCTTTGGAGTTTTTGTTTTTTCGGTTTTGCTATATGAAATCACAATGATGGATATGTTTAACAAATGCCATCTATATCAAAATTCACATCAGAGAAGTTATGCATATCAATTGGCAAGCGTTTTAGGAACTTTGGTCTGCATTTTGAGTCCGATTATTGTTTTTAAATTTTATCGTATTCACAGAAAACAAACCGATGCGGCTTTATTGTTCAATCAAATGCAATTAAATTCATTGAAAGGACAATTAAATCCGCATTTTTTGTTCAATACATTTAATACGCTTTACGGAATCAGTTTGGAGTTTCCAGACAGAACGCCCGATTTGATCATGAAAGTTTCGCAGTTAATGCGTTACCAATTAGAAAGTAACAGTAAACAATGCGTATCATTAGAAGACGAACTAGACTTTATAAACAGTTATGTGCAGCTCGAAAAAGAGCGTGTTGGTTATCGTTGTGATATTAGCATTGACAGCACAGTAGATAAAGATTATACCTATAAAATTTCTCCGATGCTTTTAATTGCATTTATAGAAAATGCCTTTAAACACGGAACTTGCGCAATAGAAAAGTGTTTTGTAAAGATTACAATTACAGTCGAAAACGGATTATTGCACCTTCATGTCGAGAATTCAATTCCGAAGAAAAACGATGTGATTTCTACCAAAATTGGTCTAAAAAATACTATTGAACGTTTGAATTTAATTTATGGAAAAGACTATAAATTAGATGTTAATGACGACAAACAAACGTATGTTGTTGATTTAGAAATACAGCTTAAAAAGTTTGTAGGATGAGAGAAACAAAGAAATGCATTATTGTAGACGACGAACCCGCTGCGCATTATGTTTTGGCCAATTATATCAAACAAAATCCGCAGTTAGAATTGGTTTTTCAAGGTTATAATGGCATCGAGGCAATGAATTATCTTAGAGAAAATCCAGTCGATTTGATGTTTCTTGACATTAATATGCCTGAAATCTCTGGAATGGAATTGCTTAAAATTCTTCCAACGCATCCTAAAACAATTTTAACTACAGCTTACTCTGAATTTGCTTTAGAAAGTTACGATTATGGTGTAATTGATTATTTGCTGAAACCCATTTATTTTCCAAGATTTCTAAAAGCAATTGATCGTTTTTTTGCAACAGAAAGCGTTAAGCAAAAAGCAGAGGAAACAGTAAATTCTGTTAGCGTAAAAGTAGATGGTTATCTAATGGATATCGAACTAGATCAGCTTTTATTTGCTCAGAGTTTTGGAAATTATGTAAAGCTTCATACGATTAAAAGAACGTATTTGGCTTCTATAACTACAACAGAATTCGAAAAATGTCTACCAGAAAAGAGTTTTATGCGTATTCATAAATCTTACATTGTTGCTTTAGATAAAATTGATGCAACCGAAAAAGATTTTGTTGTGATTAAAAACGAAAGAATTCCAATCGGAATTACGTATAAAAGAGAATTGACAGACAGACTAAAAAAGCTTGAACTGTAAATATAATTTGGTCTAAAGCTTAAGTTTAAAGGAATTATTTTTTTTAAAATCATTTTATCTTCTTGTTATTGTAATAAAAAAAGTGTTAATTTTAATACGTTATTTAAGTTTAATTAAAAAAATGAAACTATGAAAAACGTGCTTTTGCTTTTGACTTTTTTATGCAGTAGTTTTTTAATTGCACAAGAAGGAACCAATATGAAAAAAGTAATCACTCCGCCAGAAGAAGTTCGATTAGCTTTTGAGAAAGAATACCCAGGAAAAGTACCAGTTTGGTCTGAAGAATATGTAGGAGACGATGCAGATGAGATTAGGTTTGAAGCGCGATATAATGTAAACAATACAACCAAAGCGGTAGCGATTTACGACAATTTAGGAAACATGAAAGCTTACGAATTGCAAATTCCGTTCAAGCAGCTTCCGATAAAAGCGCAGTCGTATTTAAAAAAGAATTACAAAGCCAAAGCAATTCAAGAAATTGCCATGGTAGTAGATGATAAAAACAAAACAACCTATGAAGTTGGCGTAACAAAAGACACCAAATTTTATGATGTTGTTTTTGATAAAGATGGAGGCTTTGATGTCTCTATAGAAAAGAATTAAAAAGACCTTACTAATTCAAATATTATTGAAATGGCAAACCCGATAAGTTTTTTAAAAGCTTATCGGGTTTTGTTTTTTTATTTTTTGTTTTATTTTGTTTCAGGTTTGAAGTTGATATTCTTTGTGTGTTTTTAACCGCAAAGAGCGCAAAGTTCGCAATTTATGTAAAAAACTTTGCGAACCTTGCGTAAACCTTAGCGTTCTCTGCGGTTAAACTTGAAACCTGAAACCTGAAACTTGAAACCTCTTTACAACATCATCCCGCCAGAAGCTTCGATTCTTTGTGCATTTACCCAACGAGCATCTTCTGTACATAAAAAGGCAACTACACCACCAATATCATCAGGAAGACCAACTCTTCCTAAAGCGGTTACAGAAGCAATTTGCTGATTCATTTGCTCATTGTCGCGAACTACGCCACCTCCGAAATCAGTTTCAATTGCGCCTGGAGCAACTATATTTACTCTAATTTTTCTTGCGCCTAATTCTTTTGCTTGATATTTAGTCAAAGTTTCCATTGCACCTTTCATTGAAGCATAAGCCGCATAACCTGGGAATGAAAATCTAGCTAAACCAGTAGAAATATTTACAATTCCGCCGCCATCGTTCATTACGTTAAGTCCTTTTTGAGTTAAGAAAAACGGACCTTTGAACTGGATATTAGTCAATGTATCAAATTCTGCTTCAGTTGTTCCAATAAAAGAATTGTGAATTCCGATTCCAGCATTGTTTACCAGAAAATCAAATTTATCGGTTTTAAAAGTGTCTTTCAAAACTGTTTTCACTTGCTCAAAGAAAGCATCAAAAGTGCTTGATTCGGCAACGTTTAATTGTAATGAAGCTGCTTTTTGTCCTAAACTTTCAATTTCTGAAACCACAGCGTCAGCTTCGTCTTTTTTGCTATTGTACGTGATAATTACGTCCAATCCTTTTTTTGCAATTGCAATTGCCATATTTTTTCCTAAACCTCTGCTACCGCCTGTAACTAGAGCTATTTTTGTATTTACTGCCATTTTTTTAATTGTTAATTATGAATGGTTAATTATGAGTTGTAAATTGTAAACTGTGAATGGTGAATGATGAATTGTCAAATGTTTTATTTTTAATTAATAATTCACCATTCACAATTTACCATTAATTATGCATTGCATTAAAATGATTTCTCAAATCTTCTGCGCTAGCGTTTAATCTTGTTTCACTTGTACCGAAAGTAAGTTCTTGTTTTCCTTCTTTCAACTGTTCGAAAATAGATTCGATAAAACTGCTTACACTCGGATGTGCGTCGTGAAGACCAATTCCGCCTAAATCGGTGTTTAGTGCAGGTGGAATAATTTCGATTACCTCAATGTTTTTCTCTTTTAATAAATGACGAAGAGAAAGCGTAAACGAACGAAAAAATGCTTTTGTAGCCGAATAAACCGGAACTTTTGCGAAAGGCGAAAATGCCAATCCAGAAGTGGTATTCATTACGGTTTTAAGAGATGGTAGCTGGATAAATAATGAAGTTAAATGTAAAGGAGCTTCAATGTTTGTAGCAAGCTCATTTTTCATGTTTTCATAAAAATCGGCATCCGTTATTGTCATCCAATTTTGGATTCCAGCGTTGTTTACTAAAACATTTAAGTCTGGATGATTTGCTTTGATCCATTCGTAAAGAGCAATTCTTTCTTCTTCTAAAGACAAATCACATACTTTAGTAATAATCGATGGAAATTTTGCTTTTACTTCTTCTAAAAGAGAAGCTCTTCTTCCGCAGATAATTACAGTATTATTTTCTTGGATGAATCGTTCTGCAAGTCCAAGTCCGATACCGCTTGCACCGCCAGTTATTAAGATTTTGTTGTTTGATAAATTCATTTTTTCGATCTTTTAATTTGATGAGACAAAGTTAGAAACGAAGCTGTACTGAAGAATTGTAAATATCAAACCGATGTTTGCGAAATTCAAATCACGCTAATTTAAATTGCAAAAATCAAATTCCAAATTCCAAAACTTGAAACCTGAAACTTGAAACAAAAAAATTAACTCCTAAAAGCTAACGGCGTATAAGTGGTTTGTTTTTTAAAGAAATTAGAAAAATGCGCTAGTTCTTCAAAACCAAGAGAATAGGCAATTTCAGAAATATTCCAGTCTGTCTGCTTCAATAATATTTTGGCTTCGTTTGTTAGTCGGTTACTAATTAATTCTGTGGTAGTTTTTCCGGTATTTTCCTTTAAAACCTTATTTAAATGATTAACATGCACAGATAAACGTGCTGCGAAATCTTTTGCCGTTCTCAATTCTAATCGCTGATTTGGCGACTCAATTGGGAATTGTCTTTCCAACAATTCTGCAAACAAAGAAGAAACTCTTGCTGCCGAATTGTGCTTAGAATATAAAGCGGTAATAGGTTGTAATTTTTGTCCGAAGTGAATTAATTCCGCAACATAGTTTCGAATTAAATCGTATTTGTAAATATAATCAGAATTGATTTCTTTTTGTATTTTATTGAAAATCAAACTAACTTCTTCAACTTCATCATCAGAAAGCTGAAAAATCGGATATCCATCTGAAGCGAAAATAGGAAGTTCGTCCAAATCGATTCCGCTTTTGTTTTTAGATAAAAATTCACTGGTAAAAACACAAAACTGTCCACCTTGATTGGTGTCTTGCGGTAAATAGTTGTACGGAATTTTTGGTGTTGCAAATAACAATCCCTGCTTTTCGATTTCGATTACTTTATCGGCATATTCTGCTTTATTGTGTCCTCGAATCAAACTTATTTTATAATACGCTCTTCGGTCATACGGCATTCCAGGCTTTCCTTTCATGCGTTCCAAAAGCTCTTTTATATCAAAAACATTAAAATGTCCAATTTCTTTTTGAATGTCATTTGGAAGTAAAGAATTGGGATCAACTGTAGATCCTTCGGTAATGTCTTTGTAAAATGAGTCGAGCGATTTCATATCGTAATGAATTGTAAAATTCAAATATACGAAAAAATGTTTTTTGCCGCAAAGGGGCTAGGGCACGAAGTTTTTTATGTTGTTGTGAAATTGGCTCGCAAAGTCGCTAAGACGCAAAGTTTTTTACTTGTTTTTGTCATTTCGACGAAGGAGAAATCACACTAGAAATTCGATCAAGATTGTTTCTTCTCTTTGCGGAGTTCCGCGTGTGATTTCTCCTTCGTCGAAATGACAAACTTTGTGTTTAGAGTTTATTAAAAATAAAACTTCGTGTCTTTGTGCCTTTGTGGCAAAACCAAATCAAAACAAACTTCCTTGTACAAGTTCAGGTTCTGGATTGCTGCCAAACGCAATAGAATCAATTACAAAAAACTGTTTTTTTATCGGGTCAAATTCTCTTACAATAATTTCATTGCATAGAAAATCAATATTAATTGTAGTAAAAAGTTGTGACGCAATTTTAAGATTTTCGGGTGTTAATCTTCGTCCGATAGACAGGTGCGGATCATCACTTTTTTTGAGTTGTAAAGATTTCAGGGTTTCGTGAATCTTTTTCATTATGGGGTTTAGATTGTTTTTAGATTCTTCGTTAGGAGCAATAAAAAAAGCTCCAGCATTATCATAAGAACCAAAATGATCTAAATATACTTGAGAAGGAATAAAAGTATCACAGACTTTAATTAGCTTTTGCTTAATAGAATCGAGTTGAGATTCCTCAATTTTGAATTCACAAATTGTAATATGTGCTTCAGAATTGCAGCTGTTGTACCATTCAATTTTACTTTTCAGTAAATCTTTCATTTTTTTGACTGTATCAACAACTGGTTTCGAGTAGAATACTACAGAATATGTTTTCTCCATTTTTAAAAGCTTTGAAAGGCAAATTTAAAGCTTTCCTTTCAAATGCAATCTATGCAGAATTTCAGATTTTAGTAAACCGCTTCCGCCACCAAAATGTTCAATTACTTCAACATCAGGTTGATTTTTTAGGCAGAAAGAAGTGAATTCTTTTTCGACATGATCTTCGATGGCAGAACTCAAAAGAACAATATCGATTTTATTATTTTGAAAGTATTCTTGTGCTTCTTTTTCGTCAATAAAAGCAATGGCATTCCAGTTTTCATCTGCATTAACAAGACGCAGTAAAATAGCTAAAATAGCCTCATTTTTTCCGAGTAATAAAAATTGTAGCGTTTTCATTTTTATAGCTTCTAAGTTTCTAAGATACTAAGTTTTGAGCTCTGAATTGTCTAATCAGAGTTACTTGCAAATGTAGGGAGGGTTTTAGAAAAAGAGACTTAATCTAGGACAAGAAATATGTTTTTCAGGCTTTTTTACAGTGTATTTGTGCAGGAATCTAGTATTTTCTTTTACAAATTTTCGTTAAAGCCGATTCCGACAATGTTTTGCAGAACAATCACTTAAGGTTTCTGGCTTCTGTTAATGTTGTTAATTTTTTCATACAATGTGGAAAACCGTAAGGTTATCTCTTTTTATGCCTGTAATTTTGGGTTGTTGAAATTTAAGAACAATGTTGTTTTTTACCTTTTTTAGAATACCATTATTTAAGTTTTAACAATTCATGTTTTTTGGAGAAACATTTTTTTTGAATTAAATTTTGACATATTCATTTGATCGTGGGTAATTGTATAAGAGTTTGCACTATACATTAATGTCTAATTTTTAGGGTTTTAAAAAGAAGTCGACGGACTGAATTTTAAAACCCTTTTTTTTATACTATAAATGAAAAAGCGAGCAACCAAAAATGAATAATATCGGTGTTGATTTTAAACTTTTGAGGTGAAAATCCGTAATAGTGTTTGAAAGCTGCTGAAAAATGAGATACATCTTTATAACCACATTTGTAGGCTGCCTCACTTACTGTAGCAGTTTTGCTTTGAAATAATTTTTTAGCATGTTCCATTCTAAGTTTAATGATATAGCTTTTTACAGTGGTTCCAAAACAAGCTTTAAATCCCTTTTTTAATTTGAATTCATTTAGTGAAATAAGTCTGGAAAGTTCAGGTAGAGTAGGAGTGTTTCGATAATCGTTTTCTAGTATTTTTTTTGCTTCTAAAAGTTTGTTGTAATCTTCTTCGTTAATTTTTTCTTCAGGTAAGGGTTTGGTAATTAATGTTTCAAGTTGATGAATAAGAAGTTCTTTAATTTTACTTTCAATATATATTCTTTTTAAAACACCTTTTCTAGTACAATTTTTTATTTCTGATGTTACCCACTTAATTGCCGAGGTAAACGGAAGGTATTTGGAGGTTAAGTAGCAGGATTGTTTCTGAAGAATTTTTTTTGAAAATTTTTCATGCAGTTGCCAATCTTCATTAATGATGTTATAATAAAACTCTTTGGATAAAATAATAGACATATAATTTACATCTTTATAAGCTGGAATTTTAAAAGAGCCCTTGAAATTATTGGTATAAAAGATATTATGTGTATTTTCTTTAGAATACTTTTCACTTTCCAATTGATCAATATGAGTTTCTACATTACTGCTGTAAATAAAATTCATGACAATCGATTCTTCATCAATTTCAAAAATAAGAGTTTTAGAGTTTGAAAAATACAATTGTGTATCAAGTAGAACTAATCCTTCAGTAATAAGATGATGGCTAATTATTTTTTCTGAATCTCCATTTTGAATATTGACATTTTCTTCAGTTAAAATGCTTTTTGGATAATATTTATCTCCAATATGAATTTTAATTATAGGCGTTTCAGAGTTTAGAAGTGTGGCTTTGATTTTCAAAATATAATCCGTTTTTACAAAATAATAATCCGTTTTTCCCTATCTTTTTTCAGGGCGTTGATGGTACTTTTGCAGCAAAGTTATTTATAATTAGTCTAATTAAAGATATGTCAACGCCAAAAATTTTATTTTTTATTTCATTTTTCTTCTTTTCGTTCTTATCATTTTCCCAGCAAAATAAAGGGGTTACGGTAACTGGGCAAGTTGTTGAAAAATCTGGACAAACAGTTCCATTTGCAACAGTAGCAATAGAAAAAACTGATTTAAGTATGATTTCTGATGAAAACGGAAAGTTTATTTTTAGAAATGTTAAAACAGGAAAACATACGATTAAAGTTTCTGCAATTGGTTTTTCAGGCTTTAAAAAAAGTATAGAGGTTTCTGGAACTTCTGTGAATATTCCAGTTCAACTCGACAGCGAATTGCAAGAATTGGAAAGTGTAACGGTCATTGGTCGTACTGCGACAGACAAAGTAAACAAACAAGCTTATAGCGTTACTGCAATTGATGCTAAAAAACTACATAATACAACCTTAGATCTTTCACATGCCTTAGATAGAGTTTCGGGAGTTCGTGTTCGTGAACAAGGTGGAGTAGGTTCTCAGTCAGAACTTTCAATTAATGGTTTTTCGGGTAACCAAATTAAAGTTTTTATTGATGGTATTCCGATGGATAATTTTGGTTCTTCTTTTCAATTAAATAATATTCCAATTAACCTTGCCGATCGTGTAGAAGTTTATAAAGGTGTAGTGCCAATCTGGCTTGGAGGTGATGCTTTGGGAGGAGCTGTAAATATTGTGACCAATTCTAAACCTAGAACTTACTTAGATGCTTCTTATTCGTTTGGTTCATTTAATACTCATAAAACTGCTATCAATGCTGGGTATACTGCAAAAAGCGGTTTTACAACTGAAATTAATGTTTTTCAAAACTATTCAGATAATAATTACTGGGTAAATGTTGAAGCAGCAGATTTAAAAACGGGAGAATATTTTCCAAACGCAAGATTAAGAAGATTTCATGATACCTACCATAACGAAACAGCGATTGTAAATATTGGTATTACTGGAAAAAAATACGCCGATAAATTAATGATTGGTTTTACTGGAGGGCAAAACAAAGCAGATATTCAGACTGGTGCCAGAATGAAAGCAGTTTTTGGAAGCCGTTACACACAAGGAAATATCTTGATGCCAACAATTAAGTATCAGGTAAAAGATTTGTTTACAAAAGGACTTAATGTGAATGTAAATGGTAATTACAATTTTGGTGAAGAACAAACTGTAGATACAGTATTTGTTAAATACAATTGGTTTGGAGATTATATCAAATACAATGGACTTGGCGGTGAAAAGAGCAGGACTTTAATGAAAATGCGTGATCATAATGGTATTGTAAATGCCAATGCTACTTATAGTTTAGGCGAACGTCATTCGTTTATGTTAAATAATACTTTTACCACTTTTGATCGTAAACAAGAAGATGAGTTAGTACCTGAATCTATTGCGTATCAACAGCCTAGAAAAACAGAGAAAAATATTTTAGGTCTTGGCTATAAATTCGATTATAATAAAAAATGGAGTACTTCTGTATTCTTAAAAAACTACGATTTATACACTAAATACTCAAGAAGTTATAACCCAAGCGGAAATGCCGGTGATATAGCTTATCAAAAATTTGAAGATAAAACTTCTACACTAGGGTATGGACTTGCAAGTAGTTATTACTTAAGACAAAATTTACAAGTAAAGGCTTCTTTTGAAAAAAGCTATCGCCTTCCGAGTTCTCGTGAACTTTTTGGAAATCCAAACGAAAACGTAGCTGCAAATATTGATTTGAAACCAGAATCTAGTTATAACTATAATTTAGGCGCAAGTTATCAGACTAGCTTTAACAAAGTAAATGCATTGACGTTTGATGTAAACTTTATGTATCGCGATGCTAGAGATTTTATCCGCAACACTTTATTCGCTAATCAAGTGGACAGCTATTCTGTAAATCTTGGAAAAATGACCAATTATGGCGTTGATGGAGAAATCAGATATTCCTATAGAAAAAGATTTACGAGTGGTTTGAATATGACGTATCAAAACCTGCGTAATATGACTAAATATGAGCCAGGAGAAACAATTGTGTCTTGGTATTATAAAGACAGAATTCCAAATATTCCTTACATGTTTGGTAATGCTGATGCAACGGTATTCTTTAATGATGTATTTAGACATGGCAACAATTTATCTGTTGGATACAATCTGCTATATGTACATACATACTATTTGTCATGGCCAAGTATGGGAAGTAAGGACAGTAAACTAGAAATCCCAAAACAATTTAATCATGATTTGAATGTCGTTTATACAATGGGCGATGGTAAATACAACATTGCTTTAGAATGTAAAAACTTCTTAGACAATAAGCTGTACGATAATTTTTCATTGCAAAAACCAAGTAGAGCTTTCTACATAAAATTCAGATATTTTTTCACCAAATCAAATTAATAAATTTTTTAAATCCATAATAATTATGAAAAGAGGTAGCAAATTAGCTTTATTCGCAGCTTTTATAGCTTTCACAGCATTCTCATGCAGCAGTGACGAAAATTCAGGGAACGGAACTGGAGGTGGAGTCGATACTGGTAAAACTAAATATATCATTACAGCAACTACTGGAGCTGTTGGAATTGCAGATTATTTATTAACGGCAGACGACGTTTCAACAGGAACAATTAGTACAATTGGTAATGGTATTGAACAAGACGGAACTTACCGTTATTATATCACAGCTGAAAATAACTTTTTTAGCTTATTGTACGGACAGGGAAATCCAGGAGCTGTTACTACTTACAACTTAACTGCTGAAGGTAAACTACAGAAAAAATCTGATTTTCAGGCAGAAACTGTTCACGTTTTTGCAGCTGTAAATAAAGATATCTTAACTGTAAAAGTTCCAAGAAGTGGTGCAACTTCAATCGCTCAAATGTATAAAATTGATGCAGCAAAATCACTCATTACTGGTGAAGCGCAGCAAGACACTAAAATTTTGGCAGGAAATGGCGAAAGAGCATTCTTTACTTGGGCAACTCAAGTTGGAGATAAAGTATTTATGCCATACATGAGCATCAAAGGAGACGGATTAGATAACTTTGGAACAGCAAATCCAGACAGTACTTGGGTAGCAGTTTACAACTATCCAGAGCTTAAATTAGAGAAAGTAATCAAAGATAACCGTACAAGTTATTTAGGTGCTTACTTTACAAACGGATTATTTCAAGATGAAAATGGAGATGCTTATGGATTCTCTGGAGCAATTGCTACAAGTAATGCTGTTATGACTTCTACTAAACCATCTGCGGTTGTAAAAATCAAAAAAGGAACTACAGAGTTTGACAAGTCTTATTTCTTCAATGTTCAAGAAAAATCTGGAGGATACAAAATTTCTTCTACAACTTATATTTCAAAAGGTAAATTCTTATTGTTAATGTATGGAAACGTAGGAAAAAACAATGGTGCTGTTAAAATGGCTATTGCTGATGTTTACAACCAAACATTTACATGGGTAACAAATGCTCCTGAGACATTAACTTCTGTAACAAGTCGCTATAACATTACTACAGAAGATGGAAACTCTGCTGTGGTAGGTGTAAATACTCCAGAAGGAAGCTGGATTTATACTGTTAACGGAACTACTGCTGTTGCAACAAAAGGTATGAAAGTTGAAGGCGGACAAATTACTGCAATCCAAAAATTAAAATACTAATATTTTTTTGCCGTAAGTCCTTATCTAATGAGGACTTGCGGTTTTTTTATTTATCCTATTTATCTATCCAATTATGTTTTCTTTTTCAAAACCAAAACCTAATACCTCTAAGAAAAAAAGTAAAAAGTCGCTTTTTAAGCGCATTATGGCTTGGCTGCATTTGTGGCTCGGTTTAGCCTCTGGAATCATTGTAGTAATTGTTAGTCTTACAGGCTGTATTTATGTTTTCGAAAATGAAATTAAAGATTTTATTGAAGACTGGCGCTTTGTAAAACCTCAGAAAGAAGCATTTTTATTGCCGTCTCAATTGGTTTCGATTGCAGATAAAAAAATGAAAGACAAAAAAGCTACAAGTGTAACTTTTGGCGCAAAAGATGAAGCAGCTATCGTAGGTTATTTTGTGGAGAAAAAAGAAGAAGGTGAAAGAAGTGGTCGTGGTGAAAAAGGAGAACAAAAAAGAGGAGAAAGAAAAAAAGATTTAGCCCAAAATCAAGAAAAGGCAAAATCTGAATTGAAAGCTCAAGGAAAACCTAGCGAAAAAGGAAAAGGAAAAGAAAAGAAAGGTAAAGGGGGAAGAAGATCTGGAACTTTTATAAGCGTTTATATGAATCCTTACACAGGTGAAATATTAAATGTAAAGACTTTTTCTAGAGGAGACTCACCAGATTTTTTCAGATGGATTTTGAACGGACACCGTGCATTATGGCTTCCTTACGATATTGGAAGGCCAATAGTTGGAGTTGCAGTTTTAATTTTCGTCGTGTTACTAATTTCGGGCATCGTTTTATGGTGGCCAACAAAATGGATTAAATCCATTATTGATAAAAGTTTTAAAATTAAATGGGATGCCAGCTTTAAACGTGTGAATTATGACATGCATAATGTATTCGGTTTTTATAGCTGTATTTTCCTGTTTTTTATTAGTGTTACGGGCTTAGTATGGAGTTTTGGATGGTGGAGTAAATCTTTATATTGGGTAACTTCTGGAGGAAAACCGTTGACAGAAAATCGCGAATCTCCAAAATCGGATACAACTAATGTAAAAACATTCAATATCACAACAGCCGATAAAGTTTTATTGAATTTAAGAAAAGAAAATCCTCAAGCTGCTGGAATTATGATTAGTATTCCAGGAAAGCCTGCAGATCCAATAGGTGCTTTTGTTTACAAACAGAAACACACATTTTATAACATGGATAGATATAGTTTTGATCAGCAGAGTTTGAAAGAAATCTCGATTAAAACACCTTTTTCTGGAAAGTATATCGAAGCCAATATTCCAGACAAAATCCGAAGAATGAATTATGACATTCACGTAGGAAGTGTTCTTGGACTTACGGGTAAAATTATTGCATTTTTGGCCAGTTTAATTTCTGCCAGTTTACCTATTACAGGATTTATTATTTGGTGGGGAAAACAGAAATTTGGTAAAAAGAAACCTGCCGCAAAACCAAAAGTGGCAAGTAAAGCAATTCCCGCTCCTAAATTGAAAAACACAGCAGAAGAAGTTACTGTTTAAATATATAAAATTGGTTTTTATAATTCCTTTTTTGTTTTTTTTTTTTTGATAAAAAGGCAAAACTTGTAAAAGTTTTGCCTTTCTTTATTTTTAATTATATCCGTTTGCTTTTAACCATTCAGCACAATCTCTTGTCCAAAATTTGTTTGTGTCACTTACGCCTAATCCAAAACCATGACCTCCTTTTTCGTAGATATGCATTTCTGCAGAAACTCCATTTTTCTTTAAAGCCAAGTAGTAATTAATACTATTTTCTGCTATAACAACTGTATCATCTGTTGCATGAATTAGGAAAGTTGGCGGCGTTTTAGAAGTTACTTTCTTTTCGTTTGAATAAGCATCCATTAATTCTTTTGAAGGATTGTTTCCAAGTAAATTGGTTTGAGAACCTTTATGTGTAATTTCATTCTCCATCGAAATTACTGGATAAATCAGCAACGAAAAATCTGGACGAGCACTCACTTTATAAGCTGATTCATAAACTTTATCGTCATAATGAGTTGATGCAGTCGAAGCCAAATGTCCTCCAGCAGAAAAACCTAAAATTCCAACTTTATTAGGATCAATATTCCATTTTGCTGCATTTTGTCTTACATACCGAATAGCTTCTTGTGCATCTTGTAATGGCCCAACGGTTTTGTTTTCCATTGTTAAATCAGTGGGCATCCTATATTTTAAAACAAATGCAGTAATTCCTAAACTATTAAACCATTCAGCTACTTTAGTTCCTTCCTTGTCAAAGGCTAAATGTGTGTAACCACCACCAGGACAAATTACAACTGCAGTTTGATTTGGCTTTGTTTCTTTCGGAATAAAAATACTTAAAGTAGGTACAGAAACCTGACTTGTGCTTTGCATTTTTCCGTCTTTTAGTTCTGGTTTTTCTTTGTAACTAGGAGCATTTATTTCATTTGGAATTTTATTCCAAAGAGGAATCACTTGATTTTGTGCGTTGGCACTAAATATTCCTGAAAAAAGAAGAAAGCTAGAGGCAATTCTTTTTAGCGATTGTGTTTTTACAGTTTTCAATTTTACTTTTAATTAATTGTTTTACAGTTGTTTATTTGGTTTTTATGATAGAAATTTAATATCAGAATCTAAAAGATAAAAATAAGGAGAAATATAATGGCAAAAGATGCATTTTGGGACAATTTTACCACACAAAAAGGATGAATTTCACCTATTGCCTTTTAACAAATATATTGTTTAATGTGTAATTTTGTATTCTTTTTTTTATATAATATGTTTATTTTGGGAGCTAAAATATTTTTTTATACAATATTATTTGGATTCTACAGATTAAAAACTATATTTGTGCAATCGATTACATTATTTTTCTTTGAAGGAGTTAATTTATTGATTTTAATATTTTTAGAAAGCAGTAAATATAGTCTTTTAAGATTACCAAAAATTACAAAACTATAATATCCACTTACTATGAATCAAACCGAAACTGTTGCAGTAAATCAAGACATTAAAACTACAGGGAAATACCGTTGGAGTATTTGTGCATTGTTGTTTTTTGCAACAACAATCAATTATCTTGACAGACAAGTACTTTCGTTAACATGGAGTGATTTTATCGCGCCAGAATTTCATTGGACTAATAATGATTACGGAAACATCACAGCCTTATTTTCAATCTTTTACGCAGTATCATTATTGTTTGCAGGTCGATTTGTAGATTGGTTGGATACAAAAAAAGGTTTTCTTTGGGCAATCGGAATTTGGTCTGTAGGAGCTTGTCTTCATGCTTTCTGCGGAATTGCAACTTCAGGAATTATTACAGGCAATTGGTTTGTAGGTTTTCATGGTTCAAAAGAAATAATCAGTACAGTAAGCGATACAGCGTTGGTAATCAATGTAAGTGTTGCTTTATTTATTTTTGCTCGTTTCGTTTTAGCAGTTGGAGAAGCAGGAAATTTTCCTGCCGCAATTAAAACGACAGCAGAATATTTTCCTAAGAAAGACAGAGCTTTTGCAACGAGTATTTTCAACGCAGGAGCAACAGTTGGAGCTTTAGCGGCGCCAATTACAATTCCGTTCATTGCAAAATCTTTTGGTTGGGAAATGTCATTCATCATCATCGGAGCTTTAGGTTTTATTTGGATGGGATTCTGGATGTTTATGTACGATAAGCCAGAAAAGCATTCAAAAGTTTCGGCAGAAGAATTGGCCTATATTCAGCAAGATGATATTGAAGATAGTAAAATCGGATTCAAACCAGAAGCCAAAGGAAAAGTATCTTTAGCAGATTGTTTTAAATACAAACAAACTTGGGCTTTTGCATTTGGTAAATTCATGACAGATGGTGTTTGGTGGTTCTTTTTATTCTGGACTCCTGCGTATTTAAGTTCAGTTTATGGAATGGATTCTACAGAAGCAGCACTTCCTTTATTTGTGCTTTATATGATTACATTATTGTCAATTATTGGAGGATGGTTGCCAACTTATTTTGTAGAGAAAAAAGGGATGAATCCGTACGAAGGAAGAATGAGAGCAATGTTAATTTTTGCATTTTTCCCATTATTGGCTCTAATCGCACAACCATTAGGATATATCAGCTACTGGGTACCGGTAATTATTATCGGAATTGCAGGTGCAGCGCACCAATCTTGGTCGGCAAATATTTTTACAACAGTTGGTGATATGTTTCCTAAAAAAGCAATCGCAACTATTACAGGAATTGGTGGTTTAGCAGGCGGAATTGGATCTACTGTAATTAATAAAGGATCAGGAGTGTTGTTTGATTATGCAAAAGATACTAATATGGTCTTTATGGGATTCAAAGGAATTGAAGCAGGATATTTTATCATATTTTCTATTTGTGCAGTTTGTTACTTAACAGGCTGGATTGTAATGAAAACATTGGTTCCAAAATACAGTCCGATTACCGATCTCTAAAAAGATCTCTCAAAAACTAACTGACCAACCTAAACCAAAACCACATCATGAACCAAGCTAATGCAGCAATAGGAAAATACCGTTGGACTATTTGTAGTTTAGTTTTTTTTGCTACAACTGTCAATTATCTAGATAGAAATGTAATAAGTTACCTTCGGCCTTTTTTGGCAGAAGCGTTTCACTGGACTCCCGAACAGGAGGTTATAGATTACTCTAACATCGAACTGGCTTTTAAAATTGCATATGCGCTTGGGATGCTGGTGGCGGGAGGAATTATTGATAAGTTGGGAACTAAATTAGGTTACGCAATTGCAACAGGATTATGGAGTTTGGCAGCAATTGGGCATGCATTGGCAACAGGTACGGGAGGATTTTTAATTGCTCGTGTATTTTTAGGAGTTACAGAGGCAGGGAACTTTCCAGCGGCAATTAAGGCTACAGCAGAGTGGTTTCCGCAGAAAGAAAGAGCTCTTGCAACAGGAATTTTTAATTCTGGAAGTAACATCGGGGCTATTATAGTTCCGTTAACTGTTCCTCATATTGCAGAAAATTATGGATGGCAGTGGGCTTTTATTATAACCGGAATTATTGGTTTTATTTGGCTGGCTTTGTGGTTTTTACTCTATGAAGTGCCTCAAAAGCAAAAACGTCTGTCTCAGGCAGAATTAGAATATATTACTTCTGATAAAGTAGAAGAGACTGAAGTGGAATCAAAAGAAAAAGTTTCTTGGATAAAATTATTATCATTCCGTCAAACTTGGGCTTTTGCAATCGGAAAATTATTGACAGATCCCGTTTGGTGGTTTTATTTGTTTTGGTTACCAGATTTCTTGATGAAACAATATAAACTGACGGCAACAGAAATTATCTGGCCTTGTGCGTTGGTTTACATGATAGGAAGTATTGGAAGTATCGGCGGAGGCTGGCTTCCGTTAAAATTAATAAATAACAATTGGCCTGCTTACAAAGCTCGTAAAACAAGTATGCTGCTTTATGCTTTTGCTGTTTTACCTGTTTTATTTGCACAACAGCTCGGATCGATTAATATCTGGTTTGCGATTTTAGTGATAGGCTTAGCGGTTTCAGCGCATCAAGCTTGGAGTGCTAATATCTTCACAACTGTGTCGGATATGTTTCCTAAAAAAGCAACAGCATCTGTTACGGGATTAGGCGGAATGTTTGGAGCGCTTGGAGGTATTTTACTGACGCTTTTAGTTCAGAAAAATATGTTTGTGTATTATACTAAGCTAGGAAAAATAGAAACGGGTTATTTTATTATGTTCTGTATTTGTGGAGCTTCGTATTTATTGGCTTGGCTGATAATGCATATTCTGGTTCCACGAATGAAAAAAGTCGAATTATAAAGAAAAATGAACAGAATTGAAATATTTTTTTTGTTTCAATTATGCTATTTAAATATAAAAATATAAATTTGTGCAATCGATTACATTAATTTAAAATTATGACAAAATATAGTTCAAGATACGCGTCAAGCCCTGAAGCTGTTAAAAAGTATGACACACAGCAATTGAGAGAAGAATTCTTAATTGATGATCTAATGCAGGAAGATGAAGTAGTGTTGGTTTATTCTCACTACGACAGATACATTGCAGGTTCTGCAGTTCCTGTAAAAGGCGATTTGGCTTTAGAAACTATAGATCCGCTTAAAGCTCCATATTTTTTAGAGCGTAGAGAATTAGGGATTATCAATGTTGGAGGAAGTGGTTCTGTTTTGGTTGAAGGAACAACTTATGAGTTAGGTTTTAAAGATGCTTTGTATATCGGAGCAGGAAATAAAGAAGTGGTTTTTAAAAGTGATGATAGCAGTAATCCTGCAAAATTCTATTTGAACTCTGCACCAGCTCACACAACGTACCCAACGAAAAAAGTAAGTTTAGCAGAAGCTAATAAATTGCAGTTGGGAACAATGGAAACAGCGAATCACCGTACAGTTAACCAAATGATTATTGGAAGTGTGGTTACTACTTGCCAATTGCAAATGGGAATGACAGAATTAAAACCAGGAAGTGTTTGGAATACAATGCCAGCGCACGTTCACGATCGTAGAATGGAAGTTTATTTCTATTTGGATATTCCGCAAGATCAAGCAGTTTGCCACTTTATGGGACAACCGCAAGAAACAAGACATATATGGATGAACAATCATCAAGCAGTTATTTCTCCGCCTTGGTCAATTCACTCGGGTTCAGGAACTAGCAATTATACTTTTATCTGGGGTATGGCTGGTGAAAACTTAGATTACGGAGATATGGATGTTTGTAAAATCACTGATTTAAGATAAGATGACAAATTTATTTGATATAAAAGGAAAAGTTGCTCTTATCACAGGAAGTACACACGGACTGGGAATGGCAATGGCAAAAGGATTAGGTCAGGCGGGTGCAACAATTGTTGTAAACGGAAATTCTTCTCAAGAAAAAATTGATAATGCTGTAGCTGAATTGAAAAGTGAAGGTATTAATGCTGTTGGTTATAAATTTAATGTAACAGAAGAGCAAGAAGTAAAAACAGCCGTTCAGAAAATTGAAAGCGAAGTTGGACCAATCGATATCTTGATCAATAACGCTGGAATTATCAAAAGAATTCCGTTGTTAGATATGGAAGTTTCAGATTTCAGAGAAGTAGTGGACATTGATTTAGTAAGTCCGTTTATCGTTTCTAAGCACGTTGCAAAAGGAATGATCCAAAGAAGACAAGGAAAAATCATCAATATTTGTTCTATGATGAGTGAGTTGGGTAGAAATACCGTTTCTGCTTATGCTGCTGCAAAAGGCGGTTTAAAAATGCTTACTAAAAACATGGCAACAGAATGGGCAAAATACAATGTTCAAATCAACGGAATTGGTCCTGGATATTTTGCAACAGAACAAACAAAACCAATTAGAGTTGACGGACATCCGTTTAATGATTTTATCATTAGCAGAACGCCAGCGGCTAAATGGGGAGATCCAAGCGATTTAGCTGGAGCGGCGATATTTTTATCATCAAAAGCAAGTGATTTTGTAAACGGTCACATTTTATATGTTGACGGAGGAATTCTTGCAACTATCGGAAAACCTTCAAACGAAGAATAATTTTCAAATTATATTTTAAAAGACATGAGCCAGACATTCATAAACGATAATTTTTTATTAGAAAATAAATATGCTGAAGAGTTGTATCACAATTACTCAAAAAATCAGCCAATTATAGATTACCACAATCACTTAAACCCACAGTTTATTGCCGAAGATAAAATCTTTGAAAATATTACTCAAGTTTGGATTAATGGAGATCACTACAAATGGCGTGCAATGCGTACTTTGGGAATCAATGAGCAGTTTGTAACAGGAAACGGATCTGATAAAGATAAGTTCTTAAACTGGGGAAAAACGGTTCCGTACACAATGCGTAATCCATTATACCACTGGACGCATTTAGAATTAGCTCGTTATTTTGATATTTATGATTTATTGAATGAGAAATCTGCAGAGAAAATCTATATCGAAACTTCTGAGAAAATTAACTCTCCAGCGTACAGTACGCAAAATCTTCTTAAAAAAGTAAACGCTGAATTAGTTTGTACTACAGAAGACCCAATTGATTCGTTAGAATTTCACCAAAAATTCGCGAACAACTCAACTGGAATCAAGATGAGTACGGCTTTCAGACCTGATAAAGCCATCTTAATTGCTAATGATGGTTATAATGCATATCTGGACACATTAGGGGATGTGTCCGGTATTGCAATTAACACTTACGCTGATTTGCAGTCTGCTTTAAGAAAAAGAATCGAATTCTTTAATGCAAACGGATGCAAATTAAGTGATCACGGATTAAATCAAATTGATTTTGAAAACTTTACAGAAAGTGAAATCAATGCTATTTTCAAAAAGAAAAGAGAAAACGGCGAATTGTCTTCAGAAGAAGTTTTAAAATTCCATAGTTCAATTTTAGTTTTCTTATCAGAAACTTATCATGAGTTCGGATGGGTACAACAATTTCACTTAGGTGCATTACGTAATAACAATGCGCGTATGCACAGAATTTTAGGTCCAGATACAGGATGGGATTCTATTGGAGATTATCCACAAGCACAAAAACTATCTGCTTTCTTAAATGCATTAGACAGTAAAGATAAATTGACTAAAACAATTATCTATAATTTGAATCCTGCTGATAACGAAATTATGGCAACAATGATTGGAAATTTCAACGATGGAAGCGTTCGCGGAAAAGTACAATTTGGTTCAGGATGGTGGTTTTTAGATCAAAAAGACGGAATGACAAAACAATTGAATGCGCTTTCAAACATGGGCTTAATTAGCTGTTTTGTTGGAATGTTGACAGATTCTAGAAGTTTCTTATCATTCCCAAGACACGAATATTTCAGACGTATTTTATGTAATCTTCTTGGAGACGAAATCAAAAGAGGAGAGTTGCCAAATGATATGGAATGGATCGGAAAATTAGTTTCTGATATTTCATACAACAACGCAAAAGAGTATTTCAAATTCTAATTTTTTTAACCATTAAGGCATTAAGAAAATTAAGTTTTTGGTTTAAATAGTTACTTAATAATAGAAAGATAATTAAGCGAGTTTGCTTAATAAACTTAACCTTTAATCGCAAAGAAAACATAAAGTAAAACTTAATTTTCTTAATGCCTTAATGGTAAAATTAAAAATAAAAGAAATGAGTAGAGTAGTTGCATTTGGAGAAATCATGCTTCGTCTTTCGACGGAGAGACACTTACGTTTTTCACAATCTACAGCATTTGGTGCTACATACGGAGGGGGTGAATTCAATGTATGCGTTTCGTTGGCAAATTATGGGATTAATGCTGAATTTGTATCGAGATTACCTGAAAACGAAATTGGTTTTTCTGCATTAAAAGAAATGCGAAAAATGAATGTCGAATCTAAAAACATGGTTTACGGAGGAGAGCGTTTAGGGATTTATTTCTTAGAAACTGGTGCAGGAACTCGCGGAAGTAATGTAGTTTATGATCGTGCGCACAGTGCCATGTCGACAATCCAAAAAGGTATGGTTGATTGGGAAAAAGTTTTAGCTGGAGCTGAATGGTTTCACTGGAGCGGAATTACACCAGCCATTTCTGAAAGCGCTGCAGAAGCTTGTTTAGAAGCAATTAAAGTCGCTCATAAATTGGGAGTTAAAATCTCATGCGATTTAAACTATAGATCAAAACTTTGGCAATACGGAAAAACGCCAAGTGAGGTAATGCCAGAAATGCTAAAATACAGCAATGTGATTTTAGGAGATATCGATACGGCTTATTTCATGTTGGGAATTCCGAAAGTAAATCCGAATTATCAGGACGAAAAATCACTTCCAGCAGTTTACGATAAATTGTTTGAATTGATTCCAAACTTGAAAATTGCAGCAACAACACTTCGTTATTCTGTAAGTGCTTCACACCAAAGAATCGGTGGAATTTTATACGACGGAAAAGCAATACACAGTGCAGCTGTTAAAGAAGTTACTCCTGTGGTTGACCGTGTAGGAAGCGGTGACGCTTTCATGGGCGGACTAATTTATGGTTTGTTAGAATATCAAAATAACAACCAAAGAGCATTGGATTTTGCAGTTGCGGCTTGCTGTTTAAAACATACTATTGCTGGAGATTACAACTTGGTTACTTTAAAAGAAGTTGAAAATATGATTGATGGTGATGGTTCTGCATTAGTATCAAGATAATAAAAATAGAAATGGCAAAATATTCAAGAATTGAAGTAGCTCAGACAATGAAAGATAACGGAATGGTTCCTTTGTTTTTTCATTCGGATATTGAGCTAAGTAAAAAAGTTTTAAAAGCGTGTTACGATGGAGGTTCCAGATTAATGGAATTTACAAGCAGAGGTGATTTTGCTCATGAAGTTTTTGGAGCTTTAAATAAATATGCTTTAGCAGAACTTCCAGGAATGATTCTAGGAGTTGGCTCAATTACAGATGCAGCTTCGGCCTCATTGTACATGAGTTTAGGAGCAAATTTTATTGTAACACCTGTTTTTAGAGAAGATATAGCTATAGCTTGTAATCGTAGAAAAGTACTTTGGTCACCTGGTTGCGGTACTTTGACAGAAATTGCAAGAGCAGAAGAGTTAGGTTGTGAAATCGTAAAATTATTTCCAGCTGATACTTACGGACCAGAATTTATTAAAGCAATAAAAGGGCCATGCCCGTGGACAAACATTATGCCTACAGGAGGTGTTTATCCAACGGTTGAAAGTTTGAGTTCATGGTTGAATGCTGGAGCAACTTGTGTTGGTTTAGGTTCGCAATTAATTTCAAAAGATATATTAGAAAAGAAAGACTTCGAAGGACTTACTGTAAAAGTGAAACAGGTTCTTGACATTATTAAAGATATTAGAAAATAAATTAAGGAGAGTAATCATGCCAACTCCTTATTTTATAAGTTTTTTTAGATTTTTAGAGATTGTAATAGAACATTGCGCTTGAAAAATAAAGTCCGCCATTCCTCACAGCAGACTTTATTTTACTCAATCGAGTGTGATGTTTCTTTTACAATTTTAAAGGCAGAAATGAAGGAATAAGGTTTATAAATGGTTATTTATAAAACAGTAAAGAAGAAATCAAAATGGAAAAAATAAACAGATCAAACGCGGGACTTACAGAGAAACTTCCAGTTAAAATCGTACAATTTGGAGAAGGAAACTTCTTGAGAGCTTTTGTTGAATACGCAATCCAAAAATTAAATCAAGAGGCTGATTTTAATGCTGGTATTGCTGTAGTGCAGCCAATTGATAAAGGTTTGGTAAACATGATCAATGCGCAAGACGGATTGTATACATTGTTTATGAAAGGAGTTAAAAAAGGTGAAGAAATTCAAGAAAAAGAATTGATCACTAATATTGTAAAAGCGATTGATCCGTATGCTTCTTTTCAAGATTATTTAGCTTTAGCTAAAGAAGAAGAATTAGCATTTATTATTTCTAATACAACTGAAGCAGGTATCGAATACATCGCTTCTGATTTGCCTACAATGCAGCCGCCAGTTTCTTTTCCTGCTAAATTGACTGTTCTTTTGCATGAAAGATTCAAACACTTTAAAGGTGCTGCAGATAAAGGTTTAACGATTATTCCTTGCGAATTAATCAATTATAATTCAGATACTTTAAAAGAAATTATTCTGAAATATTGTGTAGATTGGAAATTGGAGCAAGAATTTGTTTCTTGGTTGTTAAATGACTGTTCTTTCCACAATACTTTAGTAGATAGAATTGTTCCAGGTTATCCAAAAGATCAAATCGAAGAATACAACGCGCAACTTACTTACAAAGATGATTTAATTGTAAGTGCAGAAACTTTCTTCTTATGGGTTATCGAAGGTGATGATGAATTGAAAGCTAAACTTCCATTTCATAAAACAGATTTAGATGTAAAAATCATTTCGGATATGCAACCGTACAGAACTCGTAAAGTTAGAATTCTTAATGGAGCGCATACAGCAATGGTTCCATTTTCTTTGCTATACGGAAACGAAACGGTAAAAGAAACTGTAGATAATCCATTTACTGGTGAATTCATCAACAAAGCATTATTTGAAGAAATCAATGAAACTTTAAATATGGATAAAGAAGAATTGGCTAGTTTCTCAGAAGAGATTTTAGATCGTTTCAGAAATCCATTTATTAAGCACTTATTGTCTTCGATCGCTTTAAATTCAATTTCTAAATTTAAAGTTCGTGTTTTACCAAGTTTAACAGGTTATGTTGATGTTCACGGAAAGCTTCCTGTTCATTTAACTTTCGCTTTTGCGGCGTTAATTCGTTTCTACAAAGGAACTTGGAACGGACAAGATTTGCCAGTTAACGATAGCGAAGATATTACAACATTCTTTAACGGACTTTGGAAGTCTGATGATTATGAGAAAATCGCTCGTTTAACGTTGCAAAACAAAGGTTTCTGGGATGAGGATTTAACAGAAATTGTAGGATTAACTAGAGCAATTACAATTGCTTTAGAAGAAATAGATTCAAACGGAGTTGAAGCTGGTTTTGCTAAGTTTCAAGAAAGAATAAAATAAGAAAAGGTTAAGCAAATCGAATAAACAATTAAAATCTAATTTGATCTGCTAAAATCTTTTAAAATCTGCGTGAAATATTTTTTGCTCATCGATTTTTTCACGCAGATTTACACAGATTAAAGCAGATTTGCACAGATTTAAATTTAAGAGGTTGGGTAAAATCAATACAATTTTACTCTACTGTTTAAAATAAAAGAAAACAAAAAGAACAAAGAACAAAGGTTAATTATGGCAACGCAGAAAAAATTAATAAAAGTTCATCCTACAGATAACGTAGCGGTGGCTTTAGTAAATCTGTCAGCTGGCGAAGTGATTGATTTTGAAGGACAATCAATTACTGTTGAGTCTGATGTGAAAATGAAACATAAGATTGCAATGGTTCCTTTTAATGTAGGAGACAGAATCATTATGTATGGTGTTTTGGTGGGTAAGGCGAGTGCAAAAATCGAAAAAGGAGGTTTGCTTTCTACTGAAAACGTAAAACATGAAAGTGATAAAGTTACAGGTAAAACTGAAACTATTGGATGGACAGCTCCAAATGTGGATAAATGGAAAGACAGAACGTGGCAGGGCTATCATAGAGAAGATGGACAAGTTGGAACAGAAAATGTTTGGTTGTTTTTTCCATTAGTTTTTTGTGAAAACAGAAACATCGAAATCTTAAAAGATATTTTTGAGAAAGAGTTGATGAAACCTAAAGAAAACGATTATCAATTATTGTTACGTTCTTTGGTGAAATCAGAAACTGGTGGAGCGGGAAATCAAGAAGCTTCAAACGATGCTAACTTGTTTAATAATATCGAAGTTAAATTTATTACGCACCAAGGTGGCTGCGGTGGAATTCGTCAGGATTCTCACAGCTTAGCTAAACTTTTGGCTGGTTACGTAAACAATCCAAACGTTGCGGGAGCAACGGTGTTGAGTTTAGGATGTCAAAATCTTCAAATTTCAATTTTCAAAGAAGCTTTAGATGCAATTAATCCAGACAGTAAAAAACCTGTTTTAATTTACGATCAGCAATCTATCGGAACTATTGAAACGATGTTGAGCAGTGTTGTAAAAGACACTTTCGAAGCTATTAAAAAAGCAAACGAAATTAAGAGAGAACCAGCTCCATTATCTAAATTAAGAATTGGTTTAGAATGCGGTGGATCTGACGGATTCTCTGGAATTTCTGCTAATCCAACTTTAGGAGTATTGTCTGATAAATTGGCAGCATTAGGAGGGACAACAATTCTTTCTGAGTTCCCTGAGTTATGTGGAGTAGAGCAAGAATTAGTAAACCGTTGTGTTGATGACAAAGACGGAAAACGTTTCTTGGATTTAATGAAATGGTATGAAAAAACAGTTGTTGATGCAGGTTCAGGATTTGATATGAATCCATCTCCAGGAAACATCAAAGACGGTTTGATTACTGATGCTATGAAATCTGCAGGAGCGGCTAAAAAAGGAGGAACATCTCCAATTGCTGGTGTTTTTGATTACGGAGAGTATATTAACGAGCCAGGATTAACATTGCTATGTACGCCAGGAAATGATGTGGAATGTACAACTGCAATGGTAGGTTCGGGAGCTAATATGGTATTGTTTACAACAGGTTTAGGAACTCCTACAGGAAATCCGATTGCGCCAGTTGTTAAAATATCTTCTAACTCAGAATTGGCTGCAAAAATGTCTGACATTATCGATATTGACACTGGAGGAATCATCAAAGGTGAAAAATCTATCGAAGAAATGGCCGATGAAATGCTTGAAACGATTATCGATATTGCTAGTGGTACTATAAAAACGAAAGCTGCGATATTAAATCAAAACGATTTTATTCCTTGGAAAAGAGGGGTTTCACTTTAATTTTTTGAGTTACAAAGTTACAGAGAGACAAAGTAACAAAGGTTTATATGGAGAGGCGCACATTAGTGCGTCTTTTTTTTTAGTTGTAAAGCGACAAAGTAACAAAGTTTATATAAAGACGCTCAGTAATGCGTGTTTTTTAAGACAATAGTTTTATAGTTTAGGATAAAAGCTCCAGAGGAGCAACATATTTTGGTTTATGTCAAAAAAATAAGCTCACGATTAAATGAGCTTATATGACTTATATGGTTTTATTTTTTTATTGGCTAGAAATTGGTTCTTGTAGAAGATTTACGAATATGTAATTCTGGTGCAAGGACTACCTTTTTCTCGATTTTTATAGTATCTGTTTTATCGACTTGTTCTAAGAAAACACGGGCAGACATTTTCCCCATTTCTAATGGCGACTGATCGACAGAAGTGATTGATAGTTCCATGAATTTAGTAAAAGGTTCGTTACTGAAACCTGCCACGCAAAACTCATTTGGAATACTAATATTTCTATTTTGAAGTTCTTGAATTGCTCCTAATGCGGCGAAATCACTTGAAGAAAATATCGCGTCTGGCGGAGTTTGTAAAGCTAGTAATGTACTTGCAGCTTCTTTACCTGCTTCGACACTACTTTTTACGTGAATAACATATTCTTCGTTAAATTCAAGTCCGTTGTCCAACAAAGCTTGTTTGTAGCCTAAAAACCTGTTTTTAAAGATATCTAAAGACTGATCTCCAGAAAAATGAGCAATATGTCTACAGCCTTCATCAATTAAATGTTTGGTAGCTAAATAACCTCCTTTAAAGTCATTAATGGTAACAGAACTTACACCATCAATATGTTTGCTTCTATCAAAAAATATTAGAGGTACATTTTTTTCTAATACATTTCTGAAAGCACTATCATTCTCATCTGAAATACCGGTAACCGACATCATAATTCCGTCAACTTGTGCATCAACTAATGTATGAAGGTTTTCGTTTTCTCTTTTAATGCTTTCGTGAGTTTGGCAGATGATTACTTGATAACCGTGAGGATAAAGTTCTTCTTCGATTCCTCGAATGACAGAGGCGAAAAAGTTACTGTCAATACGCGGTACAATAACTCCGATATTATTACTACGACCACTTTTTAAAGCTAGCGCCAATTTATTTTGCTTATAGTTCATCGCGGCAGCCGTTTTGATTACCAACTCGCGCGTAGCTTCCTTTATTTTAGGATTATTGTTTAACGCTCTGGAAACAGTTGCAGCTGTGATGTTTAATTTTTCAGCAATATCGTAAATAGTTACTTTTTCACTCATTCAAAAAAAGTTTATCGGGATTATTTTTAGACAAAAGTACATTTTTTTTTATTATGTAATAAAAATTGTTATCGATTACCATATCTAAAAACTCAAACGTTTTAGATTCTACAATGATAATAAATTATCATATTTTTTGCATTAAATGTAATTAAATTTTCTAATAAAAATTAAATATATAATTTTTTTCTAAATTAATTTGGTCTCTTAGAACAATTTTTCTACTTTCGTGTAATCGATTACATAAATCTTTATGTTTTTGGTATTCAAACAAGAAAAGCTAAGCAGATGATTACAAATAAGATGGTCACATTTAAAAAGATTCTTTTTTTAACCGCTTTTGGGCTGTTTACTATATCATGTGCAAGACATTCTTCTACTGTTTCTTCAGATAATCCGTGGCAAAAAATGGATTTGATTGTAAAAAGTATTCCGCAGACACATTTCGAAAATAAAATATACAACATAAACGATTTTGGTGCCGTTGCAGATGGAAAAACGTTAAACACTTTGGCTTTTCAGAAAGCAATACAAGAATGTGCAAAAAATGGTGGAGGGAAAGTTTTGGTTCCAAACGGAAAATACTTGACTGGAGCAATTCATTTAGAAAGTAATGTTAATCTGCATTTAGAAGATCATGCTGAAATTCTTTTTAGTTTAAATCCGAAAGATTATCCTATTGTTCACACTTCTTGGGAAGGAACAGAAGTAATGAATTTTTCGCCACTTATTTATGCAAAAAACAAAACCAATATTGCGGTTACAGGAAAAGGAACTTTAAACGGTCAAGCAGATAGCACCAATTGGTGGATTTGGTCTGGCGGAAAAGGTTATGGATGGAAAAAAGGTATTCCATCTCAAAATGATCCAACCAATCGTGAAGTTTTGGTTGATATGGCAGAAAAAGGAGTTCCAGTTTCAGAAAGAGTTTTTGGTGAAGGACGTTATTTAAGACCAAACTTTATTGAATTTTTTGAATGTAACACCGCTCTAATAAAAGATGTAACCATTATTAATTCTCCTTTTTGGATTTTACATCCGATAAAAACCAACAACATGATTATTGATGGAGTAACGGTTAACAGCCACGGTCCAAATAATGACGGTTGTGATCCAGAATATTCGCAAAATATTTTAATTAAAAACTGCACTTTCAATACTGGTGACGATTGTATTGCAATTAAAGCAGGTCGCGATGCTGACGGAAGAAGAGTAGCAATACCAAGTAAAAATATCATTGTACAAAATTGCAAAATGATTGATGGACACGGAGGGGTAGTAATTGGAAGCGAAATTTCAGCTGGAGTAAATAATGTTTTTGTTGAGAATTGTGTAATGGACAGTCCACATTTAGATCGCGCTATTCGTATCAAAACCAATTCAAAAAGAGGCGGAGTTATTGAAGATATCTATGTGCGAAATATAGAAGTGGGAACTGTAAAAGAATGTGTTTTAAAATTAAACATGTTTTACAATGTCTACGGATCTCAGACCGGCAATTTTATTCCAATCATCAGAAATGTAAGCTTAGAGAATGTAACTGTAAAAAACGGTGGAAAATACAGCGTTTGGGCAGAAGGTTATAAGGAATCTCCAGTGGAGAATATTACACTAAAAAATGTAAAAATCCAGAAGGTAGATTCTATCTATTTATTAAAAAACGTAAAAAACATAAATTTTATAAATACCTATATCAATGAGAAAAAAGTAGAATCTGTTAAAAACTAAACACTATCAATTAACCAAACTTTAAACCACATGAGTATTAAACAATTATCTGAGAAAAAAGATAAATACGGTTTTGTATTTTTCTTTTTCCTGAATTTTTTGCTGTGCACTTCTATAAATGCACAGACAACAACAATAGAAGGGAAGATTACCGACGCTACAGGCATGTCGTTGCCAGGGGTAAACATTAATGAAAAGGGAACTAAAAACGGTACTTCGACCGATTTTGAAGGAAGTTTTAAAATTAATGTATCAAGCAGTAAAGCAACTTTAATAATTAGCTATTTAGGATTTCAGACGCAAGAAGTAAATGTTGCTGGAAAAACTAGAATAAATGTAAGCTTAGCAGAACAATCAAACGCATTGACTGAAGTTGTGGTTGTTGGTTACGGTTCTGTAAAAAAGACAGACCTTACGGGATCTGTTAGCACAATTAGTGCGGCAACTATTACAGAAAGAAATACAATTAGCCCATTAGAAGCGATTCAAGGTAGCACGCCAGGGGTTCAGATTTCATCGTCAACAGGACGTGCAGGAGACGGATTCAAAGTGGTAATTAGAGGAAACAATTCCCTGATTGGAGATTCAAGCAATCCGAGTATGGTTGGATCTTCGCCATTGTACGTTGTAGATGGCGTTCCGATGGACGGAATCGATTTTCTAAATCCGCAGGATATTGCGAGAATGGACGTTTTAAAAGACGCTTCTTCTGCTGCTATTTACGGTTCTAGAGGATCAAATGGGGTTATTATTGTAACAACAAAAAGTGGAACTAGTGCTAAAGCAGGTATTAGTGTAACTTTTGATACTTCTTACGGAAATAAAGTAGCAACTAGATTGCCAAAAATGATGACAGGAGAAGAGTGGTGGAAATTCCATCAAGTTGCTTATATGAGCGCAACGCCTCTTACGCAAACTCCTTCACAATTAGCTGCTTTGGCTGGTAACCAGAGTCCTTTATTGGTTTCTCGTGCAAATAGCGGTTATAATTTTGACTGGTATGATGCTGTACTTCAATCTGGAATGACAGAGAACAATTATTTAAATATTTCAGGACGTGCTGATTCAGGTTTAAGCTATAACATAGGATTCGGAATTCAGAGCGATCGTGGTCTTATTGAAAATGATGCAACAGATAAATACTCTTTCAAATTAGGATTAAATCATAAAATAAACGACAAATTTTCTACAGGAGTAAATGTTACAATTGCAAGATTAAACAATCAATTAGGTAGTGATTTAGCAATGCAGGATGCTTTTAGATTAAGTCCGCTGATGTCTCCGTGGGCAGTTGATGCGGATGGAAATGAAAAAGTTGGAACATTGTTTTTCCTTCCTGGTAAACTAACTTATCCTGATGGTTCTTGGGCAATTAATAAGACTTCTACAGTGAATCCGTTAATGGAAATTGCTAATTCTTCTCAAACAGAAAAAACATGGCAGACTGTTGGTAACGCATATTTCCAATATCAGCCTATAAAATGGCTTTCGTTTAAAACAACATTTGCTGCGGGAATTATGAATAGTACAGATTCTTCTGCTTATACTGCTCAAACAAATGCTGGGGTAACATTAAACGGAAAAAACTCTGCGACTTTAGAAAGTGCAGACAACTTCAATTATACTTGGGATAACCAAATCGATTTGAAATATACTTTTAATAAAGTACACGACGTTAGCGTATTATTATTACAGAGTTTGTACTCAAATGTTGATGAAAGCTCTTATATGTATTCTAATAATCAGCCTTTTGATGTTGGAACAGACAATATGGGATCTGGTGCGCAAACGAGTTATGTAATCAAATCTTCTTATGCAAAAAACACTTTAAACTCTTATGCAGTACGTTTAAACTATGCTTTTAAAGATAAATATTTGGTTACAGCTTCTACAAGATGGGACGGTTCGTCTGTACTATCTAAAGGAAATAAATGGGAAAGTTTTCCATCTTTAGCTTTAGGATGGAAACTTAGCAAAGAATCATTTTTAGAAAATAGCTCAGTTGTTTCAGACCTGAAATTGCGTGCTAGTATTGGATATACAGGAAATGATAACGTAGCGCCTTACACTTCTCAAGCACTTTTAAACCAACAGACATTCTATGCACAGGGCTCAAATGTTGTTCCTGGTTGGCAGTCGGAGAATTTGGCAAATCCAGATTTAACTTGGGAGAAAACAAGAGAGTACAACTTAGGTGTTGATTTTGGATTCTTAAAAAATAGAATTACTGGTACAGTAGATGTATACGACAGATTATCTGATAATTTGATCTACAAACAGCAATTACCATCAGAAACAGGTTGGAAAAATACATTTGCAAACGTTGGATCTGTTAGCAATAAAGGTATCGAAGCTTTATTGACTACAAAAAATATTAAATCGGGTAAAGTAACTTGGGAAACGACTTTTACTTTTACTAAAAACGTAAATAAATTAGAGTCAATTTACAATCAAGACAAAGTAAGTGATATTGGAAACAAATTAATTCTTGGTGCGCCATTAAACCCAAATTACAACTATGTTTATGATGGAGTTTGGCAAGAAAGCGAAGCAGCTCAAGCAGCATCTTACGGAATGGCTCCTGGTCAAGCAAGACCAAAAGATTTAAATGGAGACGGTAAGTTTAATCAAGATGATAGAACGGTAATCGGAAATCCAAATCCAGAATGGCAAGGAAGTTTTTATTCTAAATTAGTTGTCGGACAATTCGATTTTAATTTCTCAGTTTTAACAAGTCAAGGACAAACAGTTCTTAGTACTTTTCACCAAAACTTTGCCGATGTAAGTGACCGTGGACGTCAAAAATTAGCAATGGATTATTTTATTCCAACTAATGGCGCAGGTATCGAGGCTAATGCAAATAATACAAACCCAAGACCTGGACCAGTTGCAACAGGTGCAGGAGCATATTGGACTTCTTTATTTGGATACTACAGAGACGTATCTTACGTGAAAATCAAAAATATATCTTTAGGTTACACTTTAGATTCTGAATTATTGAAAAAACTAAAAATCTCTAATTTCAGAATTTATGTGAATGTTTTAGATCCATTTGTGTTTACAAAATTTGATGGTTATGATCCAGAATGGGCAGCTTCTCCTTTTGGAGTAAACCGTCCAGCAGCAGTAACTACACAATTAGGATTAAGTGTTAAATTTTAATAAAGATATTCAAATGAAAAAAATATTAGTAATGATAGGATTAATTGCTGCAGCGGTAAGTTCTTGCAGTGATTATATAGAAGAAGATAGCCGTTCTTATGTACCGGCAGATGCGACATACAAAACAGCTTCAGGATTTCAATTGTTGGTTAATACAAATTATGCTTGGCTGAAAGGAATTTATGGCGGAAATCCATGGCTTTTTGAAGCAGGAACAGACATGTATGCAGAAGGAAGAACTCCAGAACCAGCGGGATTGAGCCAGTATACACTCTTAATTCCTTCTTCAGATAATGTTGCAGATTTGTATAATTCTTGTTATCAGCAGATTCAAGCAGTAAACAAGACTGTATATTATTCTACAGTTACAGAACAGACGTCAAATTTAAATACGCTTGTGGGCGAAGCGCGCTATTTAAGAGCAAATGCTTACTTCTTATTAGTGCAAACTTATGGCGGTGTGCCAATTGTTTTGGATAACATCACCACTCCGGTTTTATTTTTTACAAGAAACACTGCCGAAGAAGTATATACACAAATTATTGCAGATTTAGATTTTGCTTTGGCTAATGTAGGAACTGGTGCTTACAGCGCATCTGGAAAAGTAAATAAAAGAGCGGTAAACGATTTATTGGCAAAAGTTTACTTGACTAGAGGGTATGAAACGTTTGCAAAACCAGATGATTTCTCAAAAGCTGCGGCTTATGCAGATGCTGCGATTGCAGGACAAGCATTAAATATCCCTTTTAATCAATTATTTGTTACAAGTGCAACTGGTGATAATGATCTAAATGCAGAAACGATTTTTTCTGTTCAGTATGATAAAGCATCAACAAGTACAGATCCGACAAAATTAGGTAACAATCAGTTTTACTATTTTAGTTCTTATTTAGGAGGTGCAGAAACAGGAGCTCCGCTAAGAAGCTATAATTTATGCCCAACAGACTATGCTTTAGGTTTATACGAAAAAGGTGATGCAAGATGGAATGCGACTTTCATGACTGAAATTTTAGAAGGACCTGAGACAACAAACGGAGTTACAAAAACAATTTTATATTATCCGTATTACAGAAGTTCAAATCCAGCTTCTTTGAAAGTGAGACATTTTTATGAGCCAAAATGGTTTACTGCAACAGATAAAGCAGATTGGATGACGGCTAATGCTTCTAGATTATCTTCAACGTTTGTTTATCATCCTTGGGGAGAATATTCTGCAGCACATACATTAATCAAAAACTTAGACTGTTATACTATTCCAGTTAAGAAATTCGATGATGCAAATCCGACAACTCCATCAAGCACAGGACCTGTAAGTACAAGAGATATTATTGTTGCTAGACTTGGAGAAACGTATCTTGTAGCTGCAGAAGCATATTTAAAAGCAGGACAGCCTTCAACAGGATTAGACCGTTTAAACGAAGTAAGAAGAAGAGCAGGTGTTGCCAATGCTACAGCAAGTCAGTTTAATATCGATTATATCTTAGACGAAAGAGGACGTGAATTGTTAGGAGAATACAAACGTTGGTTCGACTTAAAACGTACAGGAACTTTGGTAGCAAGAGCTTCAGCTCATAATTATAAAATAAAAGAATCAAATTTTGTTGGTGTAGACGGTAAACTTAAAATTTTAAGACCAATCCCGCAATCAGCTTTAGATTTGAATCAGAATAAAGATTTTCCTCAAAACCCTGGTTATTAGTAATTGGTTAGTTTTTTGAGAGCTATGTTTTTTGAAGTAGTTAAAAAGGGGTTTGACTTTACGTCGAACTCCTTTCTTAACTAAAAATTGAAGATTAAAAATGAAGAAAATTAAATTAATCTCAGTGTTGTTTTTTAATGTCCTTGTAATGCAAAGCCAGCAATACCAGGTAGATACTTCGTATACCATTAAAAGCACTTATACTAAATTAATTAAGAAATATCCGTTTATCACAATTCCAGAAATAAAAGCAAATCCAGAAGTTAAAGAAACGTTCGATTTGGTTTACAATAATGAGCAAGATCGTGTTTTGCATTTTGATGCTTTTGTCAATATAAAAAAGAAAAAAAATCCGGCAGTGATAATGATTCATGGCGGAGGCTGGCGATCAGGCAATAAAAATCAGATGCAGTTTATAGGAAAAGAAATTGCAGCAAAAGGTTATTCTTGTTTTTCAATTGAATACAGATTGTCATTAGAAGCAAAATATCCAGAGGGAGTTATTGATGTCAAGAATGCAATAAAATTTATTAAAGACAATGCGGCGAAATTTAATGTAGATCCAAACAAAATTGCGGTTTTAGGCTGTTCTTCGGGAGGGCAAATGGCAGCTTTGATTGGTTCAACAAATAATAATCCGCTTTTTGAAGATAAAGATTTTAAAAGCAAATCTTCGTCAAAAGTTCATGCTATAATTGATGTTGACGGAGTTTTGGCATTCAAACACCCAGAATCGTCAGAAGGAGATATGGCAGCATTTTGGTTAGGAGGAAAATCAGACGAAATACCAGAAAACTGGAAAAATGCATCGGCGTTGAGCCATACAGACAAAAATACGCCACCAGTATTATACATCTGCAGCAGTATTCCGAGATTTCACGCAGGAAGAGATGATATGATTAAAATTTTGAATAACTATAAAATCTATAATGAAGTGCATACCATTCCAGATTCGCCTCACTCGTTTTGGTTTTACGATCCTTGGTTTACACAGACAATTTCATACAGCATACAATTTTTAGATAAAATTTTTAAATAACTTAGATAGACAATTAAAAACGGCTAATTAAAAAGTAAAATTCATTTTTATGCGTAAATCTCTTTCAGCAAAAATTAATCTAAAAAAGACGGTATTTGTTTTATTGATGCTTTTTGGTTTTAAAACTATGGGGCAGACTGCAAATGATGCAGAAACAAAAGTTATTCCTTACGATTTAAAATGGTCAGAAAGAACAGCTCTTTCTATTTTAAATAAATATCCGCAAGCGTGGCAACTTGACGGAAACGAAAAGCCAAAATGGGATTATAAAATGGGGTTTGTATTGTCTGGTTTTGAAAAATTATATCAAAAAACAAACGATAAAAAATACCTAAACTACATCAAAGAATATGTTGATGGAATGATTGACAGTACAGGAAACATTAAAAAATATGATGTTAAAGAATACAATATCGATTGTTTGAATCCAGGAAAACTGCTGTTTAATCTGTACGAAATAACAAAAGATTCTCGCTATCTGAATATTATTGGAAAATTGCGAAATCAATTAGAAAGTCAGCCGAGAACAGCAAGCGGAGGATTTTGGCACAAGCAGATTTATCCTAATCAAATGTGGATTGATGGTTTGTATATGGCAGAACCTTTTTATGCACAGTTTACGGTTAAGTATGAAAAAGGAAAAAGTCTAGATGATATTGCCAAACAATTTGAATTGGTTCAAAACCATATTGTAGATAAAAAAACAGGTTTGGTTTACCAAGCTTGGGACGAAAGTAAAGAGATTGCGTGGGCAGATAAACAAACAGGAACTTCGCCAACAATCTGGGGAAGAGGAATTGGCTGGTATATGGTGGCTTTGGTTGAAACGTTAGATTATTTCCCAAAATCGCATCCAAAATATAAAGTTTTGGTAGGATACTTGAATCAGATGGCAAAAAATGTGAATCAATATAAAAGCGAAAACGGACTTTGGTATCAAGTTGCAGATAAACCAGAATTGTACGGAAATTACGTAGAACCATCAGCTTCTGGAATGATTATTTATGCTTTTGCAAAAGGAGCTAATAAAGGTTATTTAGCATCAAGCTATAAATCAACAGCTAAAAAATCATTTGAAAGTTTTATAAAAGAATTTGTGAAAGTAGATAAAAAAGGAGAAGTAAATGTTTTGAATGTTTCATCGAATGTAGGTTTGGGCGGAAAACCATTCCGTGATGGAACAAACAGTTATTACCTAAATTCTAAAACAAAAGACAACGGAGCAATAGGATTGGGCGCATTTTTATTAAGTGCAATAGAATTGGATAAATAAACTCATTGGATAAATTATTTTAAACACATAGAAACATAGCTTTTAGTGATTTGCTAAAGGTGTTTCACTTAGAATATTACACATAGTACTATGTGTTAAAGCTTGCTTTTTTGGCGATCTTAAACAGAAGTAAAATCTATGTTTTTATGTGTTGAAATTAAATTTTGTTCATTTTGCGCTTAGTAGAATAATAAATGTTTTATATGAATAGAAAGAAAAAATATATTGGTTCACTGCTGCTGATGCTTGGTTTGTTGTTTTCATTCTGGAATGCAACAGCTCAGGACAAGACAACTGTTATTTCTAAAGACTTGAAGTGGTCTGAAAGAATGGCTCTTTCTATTATGAAACGTGATCCAAAAGCTTGGCAGATAGATCATAACGAAAAACCAAAATGGGATTATAAGTTAGGTCTTATTATGACAGCTTTTGAGAATCTGTACAATAAAACGCATAACCCGATTTATTTCGATTACGTTAAAGAGTATTACGAAACAGTTATTGACAATTCTGGCAATATTCTAAACTATAAATTAGAAGATTACAATATAGATTATATAAATGCCGGTAAAGGACTTTTTGAAGTTTATAAACAAACCAAAGAAGAGCGTTATCTGAAAGCCTTACAGCTTTTAAGAAAACAATTAGAAACGCATCCGAGAACAAATTCTGGAGGATTTTGGCACAAGAAAATTTATCCAAATCAAATGTGGTTAGATGGTTTGTATATGGGAACTCCTTTTTACGCGCAGTATACAGCTGATTTTGAACAAGGAAAAGGCTTTGATGATATTGCAAAACAATTTGAGCAGATTCACCAACACACTTTAGATCCAAAAACAGGACTTCTTTTTCATGCTTGGGATGAAAGCAAAAAAATGGATTGGGCGAATAAAGAAACGGGAACTTCACCCAATTTTTGGTCTCGATCTATTGGCTGGTATATGATGGCTTTGGTTGATGTTTTAGACTTCATGCCAAAAGAACATCCAAAAAGAAAAGAACTGATTCAGTATTTGAATGACATTTCAAAAGCTGTCGCAAAATATCAAGATAAATCAGGATTGTGGTATCAAGTTACAGATGCTGGGAATAAAAAGGGAAATTACCTTGAAGCATCAGGTTCTGAAATGTTTGTTTACGCCTTTGCTAAAGGAGCAAAAAAAGGATATCTGCCAGAAAGCTATAAAAAACTAGCAGAAAAAGGATTTGACGGAATCACAAAAAAACTTGTTACGGTTGATCCAGACGGAGAAATACACATTACGCAAGTTTGTGCGAGCGCAGGGCTAGGAGGAAATCCTTATCGTGATGGCTCTTATGAATATTATATAAGCGAAAAAATAAAAGTAGACAATTCGCACGGATTAGGACCTTTTATTTTAGCCGCAATTGAATTAGAAAAATAGTAGAATTTAAATATATTTTGAAATGAAGAATAGTAGAAAGCAAAGTTATTTTATGTCGATTTTGATGGCTTGTTTTATGACCATTACAAGTTGTAAAGTAACATCGCAAGAACCAGCAAAAGCAGATATTGTAATTGGAAAAAACTTGAAATGGTCAGATAAAATGGCCTTGACCTTGATGAAACGCCACCCAGAATCATATATGCTGGACGATGCTAAAAAGCCAAAGTGGGATTATGTTCACGCTTTAGTTTTGCATTCAATCGAAGAATTGTACAAAAAAAATCCAGATCCTAGATACAACGCTTATGTTAGAGGTTATGTAGATATTTTAGTTCAACCTGACGGAAGCATTAATACGTACGAATTTGACAAATACAATATTGATTTAGTATTGCCAGGACGTTTACTATTTAATGTTTACGAAACTTCAAAAGAAGATAAATACTTAAAAGCATTGCAATTAATCCGCAAACAGCTTTCAGAACAACCAAGAACACAAAGTGGCGGATTTTGGCACAAACAAATCTATCCAAATCAAATGTGGTTAGATGGTTTGTACATGGGAGAGCCTTTCTACGCAGAATACACAGCTAAGTTTGAAAACGGAAAAAGCTTTGATGATATCGCAAAACAATTCGAAGTAATTCAATTAAAAGCAACAGATCCAAAAACAGGATTATTGTACCACGGATGGGACGAAAGCAAACAAATGCCTTGGGCAAATAAAGAAACAGGAAACTCTCCAAACTTCTGGTCAAGATCTTTAGGTTGGTACGTAATGGCTTTGGTTGATGTTTTAGATTACATGCCAAAAGATCATCCAAAAAGAAAAGAATTAATCCAATATTTAAACAATGCTTCAGAAGCGATTCTTAAATTTCAAGATAAATCATCTGGTTTGTGGTATCAAGTTACAGACAAAGGAGGAGAAAAAGACAATTACTTAGAAGCTTCTGGATCTGCAATGTTTTCATACGCTTTTGCAAAAGGTGCAAACAAAGGATATTTGCCAGCTAAATTTAAAAAAGCAGCCAACAAAGCTTTTGACGGATTAACTACTGTATTAATCAAAAAAGTAGATCAAGATGGCGGAATCACATTAACAAACTGCTGTCAAGTAGCTGGTCTAGGCGGAAATCCATACCGTGACGGATCTTACGAATATTACGTAAACGAAAGAAAAAAAGACAACGATCCTAAAGCAACAGGACCATTTATTTTGGCCGCTTTAGAATTAAACCGATAGTATGTAATTGATAATTAACAATTAAAAATTATCAATTGTAAATGATTTACATATAGTTTGTCATTTCGACCGAAGGGAGAAATCACACTCGGAGTTCGACAAAGATTGGCGACATTCTGTACAGAGTTTCTAGTGTGATTTCTCCCTTCGGTCGAAATGACAAAAAAATAAACCCGTTGGGTATACTAATAAATAATAATTCCAAAAATGAAAAACATAAAAATCATCCTTTTTCTGCTTTCTATTTTTTGCTTTCAGCAGAATACAGCACAAGTCTGGACATCAGATAACGGAGACGGAACTTATACCAACCCGATTCTGCATGCCGATTATTCAGATCCGGATGTTGTTCGCGTAGGCGATGATTATTATATGACTGCTTCTTCTTTTAATTGCATTCCAGGTCTTCCTATTTTGCATTCTAAAGATTTGGTAAACTGGAAAGTTATTGGTCATGCTTTGGTAAAACAACCGCCATTTGAAACGTACGACAGAGTACAACACGGAAATGGAGTTTGGGCGCCAAGCATTACGTATCATAAAAACGAATTTTACATTTACTACCCAGATCCTGATTTCGGAATTTATATGATTAAAGCTAAAAAGGCTGAAGGCCCGTGGTCTGAACCGCTTTTAGTAAAAGCAGGAAAAGGATTGATCGATCCTAGTCCGCTTTGGGATACAGACGGAAAAGCTTATTTAACTCATGCTTTTGCAGGAAGCCGTGCCCAAATTAAAAGTTTATTGGTGGTTTGTACCATGAATACAGAAGGTACTGTTGTCAATAACGACGAAGTAATGGTAATTGACGGGCATAAAGATGAAGAAACAATTGAAGGCCCGAAATTTTATAAACGAAATGGCTACTACTATATTTTTGCTCCTGCAGGAGGTGTTCCAACTGGTTGGCAGACTGTTTTAAGATCGAAAAATGTTTTCGGACCTTATGAAAAAAAGAAGGTGCTAGAACAAGGTTCAACCAAGATAAATGGTCCGCATCAAGGTGCTTGGGTAACGACTCAGACAGGTGAAGATTGGTTTTTTCATTTTCAAGATAAAGATGCTTACGGACGAATTCTACATTTGCAGCCAATGAAATGGGTAAATGATTGGCCAGTAATGGGAGAAGATTTTGATAAAAACGGAATTGGTGAACCAGTAACTACTTATAAGAAACCAAATGTTGGTAAAAAATATCCAATAGAAACTCCAGCAGAATCTGACGATTTTAATGAACCTAAATTAGGCTTGCAATGGCAATGGCAAGCAAACAAACAAATCAATTGGGGATTTCCAACAAGTTTGGGTTATCTAAATTTGTTTTGCAATACCACTTCTCAGAATATTTTTAATGCTCCAAATTTATTATTGCAAAAATTTCCAGCAGAAGAATTTACAGCAACAACAAAACTGACTTTTAATCCGAGATTAAATAAAGAATCAACAGGTTTAATTGTAATGGGATTAGATTATAGTTTTCTAAGTTTTAAAAATAACGGAGGGAAATTATATCTAAGTCAGAAAACAGGAACATTTGACAAAACCGTTTCAGAAAAAGAAACTACACCAATAGCAATAGAAAACAATACAATTTACTTAAGAGTAAAAATTAGCAAAGGAGGAATGTGCAATTTCTTTTATAGCCTAGACGATAAAAATTATCAAAAAATCGGAAACGAGTTTAAAGCAAAAGAAGGAAAATGGATTGGCGCTAAAGTCGGACTTTTTGCTTTAGGCGAAGAAGTGAAAAATGATTCCGGAAATGTTGAGGTAGATTGGTTCCGAATCACGAAGTAAAAAGTCCAAAATATAGAAGAACGTATTTTTTTTGATTTTTTTGAAAAAAACGGCTTTCATATTTTGATTCTGCTGAACAGATTTAAAAAAGCAATAGCAAAAGATGTTAAGTAAGAAAAAGATGCTTTAAACATGTGTTTAAATGATTTTTCTTACAAATAAATAAAAAATAAGCTTGTTTTTTGACTTTTAGAAGAAAATAAGCCATTCCAAAAATAAAAGGGTTAAAAATAGATTACAATGGTGCAATTAAAAAAAACAGCTTTACTGCTTATCGTATTTTTAAGCATTCAGCTTCATGCTCAAACGTCTTACAAGAAATGGACTGAAATTATTCGTAAGAGCGATGCAGCTTGGTTTGCCTCTGCAGATGCAAAAAGAATAGCCGAAAACGTATTGCTCTACCAAAGAGACATTGGAGGATGGCCAAAAAACATCCAAATGCAGGAGGAGCTAACAGAAAAGCAGCAAAAAGATTTAATTGCAATCAAAAAAACGACTGCAGAAACCACTACAGATAACGGAGCAACTACACAGGAAATGCTTTTTATGTCTAAAATGTATGCACAAGTCAAAGACGAACGCTACCGAGAATCTTTCTTAAAAGGATTAAATTACCTGCTTGAAGCGCAATATGATACTGGCGGATGGCCACAGTTTTATCCGTTAAAAAAAGGCTATTATACGCACATTACTTATAATGACGATTCGATGGTAAACATCATGAATGTCATTAGAGCAGTAGCAGATCAGACAGACTATTATAGCATAAAACCATCAGCAGAAATTGTCGAAAAATGCAAAATAGCTTTTAATAAAGGTATCGACTGCATTTTGAAAACACAATACAAACAAAACGGAGTTTTAACAGCTTGGTGCGCGCAACACGACGAAGTTACATTGGCACCTGCAAATGCAAGAGCTTTTGAATTAGCTTCTTTAAGTGGTTACGAATCGGCTAAAATTACATTGCTTTTAATGTCAATAGACAAACCTTCGAGAGAAATTGTTACCGCAGTTAAAAGTGCCGAAGCATGGTTCGAAAAAACAAAAATCACCAATTTAGAAGAAAAAAGAGTCTTGAATGACGCCGGAAAAATTATAGATAAAAAGATGATTCCTGCCGTAAATGCCAAACCAATTTGGGCAAGATTTATGGACTTAGAAACCAACGAACCTTTCTTTTGCGACCGTGACGGAATCAAAAAGAAATCTATAGATCAAATCGGGTCGGAGCGAAGAAATGGCTATTCATGGTATTCAGATGCACCAGAAGAAGTTTTAAAAAAATATCCAGATTGGGCAGTTAAAAACGGAACAAAAGTAGGAGCAGTAGAAAAGAAAAACGAAAACTATATTACGGTAGCTCAAGACGGTTCTGGAGATTACACCAAGATACAAGACGCTGTTTATGCAACGCCAGCATTTCCATACGAGAAAGTGACAATCTTTGTAAAAAACGGAATTTACAACGAAAAAGTCCGAATTCCAGAGTGGAACAACAATGTCGTTTTGCAAGGAGAAAGCAAAGAAAACACGATTATTACTTATGACGATAATTTTTCTAAAATTGCTTTAGGAAGAAACAGTACTTTTTATACCTACACGCTTTTGGTAGAAGGAGACGATTTTTCGGCATCAAATCTTACCATCAAAAACACTTCGGGCGAACACGGTCAAGCAATTGTATTATCTGTAGTGGCAAACCGCGCCAAGATTACCAATTGCAACCTTTTAGGAAATCAAGATACTTTGTACCTATCAGGAAAAGAAGCCAAACAATATTTTAAAGATTGTTATATAGAAGGAACAACTGATTTTATATTTGGAGGCGCAACAGCCTTATTCGAAAACTGCACTATTCACAGTATAAAAAGTTCTTATATCACAGCTGCTTCAACACCAGAAGGAACCCCTTTTGGATTCGTTTTTAAAAACTGCAAACTCACCGCAAACCCAGAAGCAAAAGACGTTTATCTAGGAAGACCGTGGCGCATTTATGCCAAAACAGTTTTTATTGACTGCGAAATGGGAAAACAAATTAAACCAGAAGGATGGGAAAATTGGTCGAAACCAGAGGCAGAGAAAAAAGCTTTTTACGCAGAATACAATTGTAGCGGAGAAGGATTTCAGCCCTCAAAAAGAGTAAAATGGTCACATCAGCTTTCAAAAAAAGAAGCCACAGAATATTCGATAGAAAATATCCTTAAAGACAAGATTGTTAACTGGTATTCTTTTTAGTCTCAGTTTACAGTCGCGGTGTTCAGTCTCAGTCTAACTGTAAACTGCGACTGCGACTAAATACTAAGAACCTTAGAACCTCAGAACCTAAAAAACATGAAATACCTCTTCCTAATACTAATCTCATGTGCTTCGTTTGCACAGAATGCCGATTTTCCTTCGGCAAAAGTCGATTCTATTGTTAAAAGAATTCAACTTCCTGTTATACCTTCTTATCAAATTAATGTATTGAAATTAGGCGCAAAAGGAGACTCTGTTACAGACAATAAAAAAGCTTTTGATAAAGCAATGGCTTTATGCAAAAAGAATAATGGCGGAACCATTATAGTTCCAAAAGGAATTTATAAAATCAACGGACCTATTCATTTTGTGAGCAATGTAAACCTTAAAGTAGAAAAAGGAGCCAAAATTAAGTTTAGCGACAATCCTAAAGACTATCTTCCAATGGTTTTAACAAGTTGGGAAGGAACAATGCTCTACAATTATAGTCCGCTTATTTATGCAAATAACTGCACTAATATTGCCATTTCAGGCGAAGGAATTCTTGATGGAGAAGGAGGAAAGACATGGAAAACCTTTAAAGCAAAAGAAAACGAAGGCAAGAATCGAAGCCGTGAAATGAACCATGATAATACGCCATTAACCGAAAGAAAATTTGGCGAAGGCTATTTCTTAAGACCGCAAATGATTCAGTTTCTAAACTGTAAAAACATATTAGTAGAAAATATCAGAATAGAAAATTCTCCGTTTTGGTGTCTTCATCTTTTAAAATCAGAAAGCATAACAGTTCGTGGCATCAGTTATAAATCGCTAAACCATAACAATGACGGAATTGATCCAGAATATGCAAAAGACGTTTTAATAGAAAACGTAACTTTTAATAACGGAGACGATAACGTAGCCATAAAAGCAGGAAGAGATCATGAAGGAAGAGCCAATACCGCAACTCCAAGCCAAAACATCGTCATTAGAAACTGTAATTTTAAAGGACTGCACGGAGTAGTAATTGGAAGCGAAATGTCAGCAGGAGTACAAAATGTTTTTGTAGAAAATTGCAAAACAATAGGCTATTTAAAAAGAGGCATTTATTTAAAAACGAATGCAGATCGAGGCGGTTTTATCAAAAATATTTATGTCCAGAATCTTCAATTAGACCAAGTAGAAGACTGCATATACATTACCTCAAACTATCATGGAGAAGGTAAAGGTTTTCAATCGGATATATCCAATGTATATTTTACGAATATAACCTGTAACAAAGCATCAGAATCTGGAATAGTAATTCAAGGATTTGCAGACAAAAAGATTAGAAACATAACATTAAAAAACATAGATATAAAAGAAGCAAAAAACGCTTTATCTAACGAAAACGCGGAAAACGTCTTAATGACAGATGTTTTTATAGGACAAAGAGCAAGCATACCAACAGCAGTTTCGAAATCGTAGGCAGAGGGACAAAGGGACAGAGTAACAAAGGGACAGAGGGGCAAATCTTTACACAAAGAATATCCATATAGCTTAGCGTCCTCCCTCAAAAACTCAAAAAGAAAAAAACTTAGCGTTCTCTGCGTAACTCTTTGCGCACTTTGCGGTAAAAAAAACACAAAGCTTAGCACACTTTAGTAAAAAAAAACAAAAAAAATGAAAAAATACATTCTCCTAGCACTGCTAATCACCACAGTAGCAGTAGCGCAGAAAACAACTGTATATTGCATAGGCGATTCGACAATGGCAAACAAAAAAGACCCAGAAAAAAATCCAGAACACGGCTGGGCTCAAGTATTGCAACCCTTTTTCACATCAGATGTAACAGTAATAAACAAAGCCCAAAACGGCAGAAGCACCAGAAGCTTTATAAACGAAAAACGATGGGACTCCATTTATAATAAACTAAAAAAAGGAGATTACGTCTTTATAGAGTTTGGACATAACGATGAAAAAATAGAAGACCCAAGCCGCTACACTAATCCGCATACAGCATATAGATACAACCTCATTCGATTTGTAAAAGAAAGCAGAGAAAAAGGAGCAATCCCAATTTTACTGACCTCAATTTCCAGACGCAATTTTAACGAAAAAGGAGTTCTCGTTCCTACACACGGAGATTACCCATTAGAAACCCGTTTGGTAGCACAAGAACTAAACGTACCATTTATAGACTTAGAATATTACACCGAATTACTAGAAGAATCTTACGGACCAGAAAAGTCAAAACAACTGCATTTGCATTTTAAAGCAGGAGAAAACCCTTATTACGATAAAGACAAAGCAGACGATACGCATCTTTCTAAATTAGGAGCAACAAGTATTGCACAAATTGTAATCGATCAAATTAAGAGAATAGAAGCCCCATCTTTAAAAACACTCCAAAAAGGAATAAGATAAATATCTTAAAAATGTCTTATTTTGTTAGTATAAAATCTTTTAGAGGTAATAAAAGCCTAAACCGACTGCTAAATTTGATTATCATAATTCTACAACACTTAATTGTTTTCAGAATTTGTAATAGTAATAATTAATTAAAATTCATCTTGAAAAGAGAAAACTTAGGTTTTCTCTTTTTTTGTTTTTCCCACTTCTCATTCTTTTATTCGCAGATAAAATCTATAAAAGTAAAATACTAAAAATTAGTCTGTATTTATAGTAAGTATCGCTTAGTTAATCGATACAATTTCTTCTAAAAGTCTTTTCCTAATATTGAATACAGACTCTGTAGCCCATATTGATTTTATCCTTTTTTACCTTTTAATCTTTGTTTATTTCATGTTAGCGCAGTAAACACGCCTGTTTACACTTGCTTATAACTATACTGTAAGTACTTTTTTCTACGAGCTTCTACATTAGAATTGCCTTAAACTGTCATTTTAAAATCTTTTACTGGTAATTCTAACAGTATAATAGCTGGAATTTTGCAGCTTAATTAAGTGTAAAATTATTAATAACAAGGAATTAGGAAAAAAATGAAACGCAACCTGCTATCTATTAAAGTTTTGATTTACAGATGCTATAGTTTTTTTTCTAATTAAAAAAGTGTTTTATGAAAACTAAAATTACCTTTATCGTATTGTTACTGATGATGTTTTTCATGGGCGGGAGGATGTCTGCACAAGTGCAGGTAAACGCACCTTCTTCTTATCAGCCTACAAGTCTCGAGCAGGGCGGAGCCCCCGGCACTTATAAGGTTGACATCGTTAACAATAACCCCAGTCCGCTGACATCAGCCACATTTTCGTTGGCGCTGCCTGCGGGTATGGAGTATGTAGCAGGCACCATAACGGGGGCAACCCAGTTAAGTATTGCCAATCTGCAAAATCCGACCTTTACATTAAACAGTATACCCGTAGGGAACACCCTTACGATTACTTTTAATGCACGTATTAATTGCGGGTATTCTACACCCACTATCAATTACAGTGTGATCTCAGGTGGATCTACAGTAGCAACAGGTACAAGATAATAAAGGTATCTTTTTAAAAATGTTTAAAAGAAAATTAAAAACGGATTTTGATTTTTTTGAAAAATCATTTTTTGATAGTAGTGAAGACAAGATAAAAGAATATGATCGTATTGTTTATGTAGTTTACGATAGGAATGAGTTGCTTGGTTTTTTGCAAGAGAATACCAATAAAAACGTTTTGGTTTGTTTGTTTAATAAACAATTTTATACAAGTTTATCATTTTTAGAAATAATGAACAGTTTGGTATTGTTTGATGAATATAAAACTAGCAGAGAAATTTTTAAGGAAATTAAAGCCTTTTTTAAAAAGAAATTAGAATCAAAAAGCGAGAAAATTTCATTGCACCCCAATATTCAGTTTCCTGACTATTATAAGGCAATGTATTATTTAATGTAGTTTATTTTTATTTTATTTTTTTAGAGCATAATTCTTGAGTGAAATTGTGCTTTTTATATGCAGGATAAGTGTTGTTCATTATCCTGCATTTTTTTTAACCAATATCGAAATTTCTTAGAAAAGAAAGTTTTTATCTTTAAGTGTTGCTGTCAAAATTAAAACTCTTAAATTGTTCTGATAAAAGAATAAGACAGAAAGAAAACAAGTCTACTTGTGAAACTATAAACTATCACGAAAATGAGAAAAATCCTTATTGTTTTTGCTTTTATAGGAAGTTTTAATTTCTCTTTTTCGCAGCAAAGCCCTGAATCTTTTCCTGATGGAACTCTAGTTGGTGATTGGTTCAAAAATTATAAGAAATTGCAATTAAAAGATTTAGGAAAGCAATATTGTATAACAGATTTTAGTGTTAAACATGACAGTACTATAGTCCAAACACGAACAATTCAAGCGGTAATTGATCGAGCATTTGAAAATGGAGGCGGTGTAATTGTAATTCCGAAAGGCGTATTTTTAAGTGGAGCTTTGTTTTTTTAACCAAAAACAGCTTTATATTTAGAAAAAGGAGCAGTATTAAAAGGTTCGGATAATATTGCTGATTATCCGATTAGAGCTTCAAGAATAGAAGGACAAAATCTGGATTATTTTCCGGCTTTGGTTAATGCGTATGGAGTAGATCACTTTTCTATTTCTGGACAAGGGACTATAAACGGAAACGGGAAAAAGTTTTGGGAAGCTTTTTGGAAAAGGCGCGCTGAAAATCCTGATTGTACAAATCTTGAAGTTTCTAGACCAAGATTAGTTTTTGTATGGAATTCCAACGACGTTCAGTTTCAGGATATAAAATTGATAAATTCAGGTTTTTGGACGAACCATTTTTATAAATGCAATAATGTAAAACTGCTTAACCTTTATATTTTCTCGCCACATATCGAAATTAAAGCGCCTAGTACAGATGCTGTCGATTTGGATGTATGCGAAAATGTTTTGATAAAAAACTGTTACATGTCGGTTAATGATGATGCAGTTGCTTTAAAAGGTGGTAAGGGACCGTATGCAGACAAAGACGCCAATAACGGATCTAATAAAAATATTATAATTGAAGATTGCAATTTCGGATTTTGTCATTCGGCTCTAACCAATGGAAGCGAGGCGATTCATAACCGAAACATCATTTTTAGAAATAGTAAAGTTGAGGGAGCTTCTCGTTTGCTTTGGCTTAAAATGCGACCAGATACACCGCAGCGTTACGAATATATTTTGGTTGAAAATATTGAAGGTGAAGCCGAGACAGGCTTGGCTATTTTTGCATGGCGACAGTTTTATGATTTAAAAGATCGTGAAGATATTCCGTTATCTTATGGAGATCAAATAACACTTAAAAATATCAATCTTAAATGCACTAATTTTTATGGTGTAGAAAAAGATCCGAATGTGAGATTGAGTAATTTTAGATTTGAAAACTTGAATATAGAGTCTGTCAAAACTAAGATTGATAAAAGCATTATAAACGGAGTCATTTTCAAGAATGTATACCTCAATAAGACTCCTGTCGAGTAATTTTTTCCTTTTTTGAGGAGTTTTTCCACTCAAAAATTAACAAATAGAAGCGTTTTACGCACTGTTTTTAGACGGAAAAGCATTGAATAAGATACTTTCTACAAAGCATTAAAACAGGTGTTGTAAAAACACTTTTAGTAATAAGTCTTTGATTGTTAATGTATTGTATTTGCTGGGAGTTTGAAAAAAAAAAGAAGTCAATTTATTGTAAAGAAAATGAATGAAAAACTGCATTAAATTTAACAGCAAAATTGTTGTAACTATCACACAAACTTTTATTTTTGTGGCTTAATTTAACAATATATAAGCATGAAAGATTTATTAGTAAAAATCAACGCCGAAATTGAAACATTCAAAGCTGAAGCTGAATCTTTGACTGAAAAAGGAATTAAAGCTGCTGGACCAAGAGCACGTAAATCAACTTTAGAAATTGAAAAACTTTTAAAAGAGTTCAGAAAAGTTTCTATCGAAGAATCAAAAAAATAATACAACTAAAACCTCGTCAATCGACGAGGTTTTTTTATGCCTTTTGTTTTTTATAAATGCGTTTCATTTTACGAAGAGCGCGCAAAGTTTTTTTTTATTAGATTTTTTTGTGAGAGTTTAAAGTTCGCAAAGCTTTGTGTTTACTTTTTGAATTTAGCTGATAGTTCTTTGTGAACTCATAAAAATGACGATTTAAAGCTCTTAATAACTCTGCTAATATTCTTAGCGACCTCCCCGCTACAAAGCACAAACAAAAAACTTAGTATCTTAGAATCTCAGTACCTTAGCATCTTTAAAAAAAAATCATATCCACTTTAGTTTTGTGGCAATCGAACAAGCTTCGACAGTATTATTCACTTTCATTTTTTCTAAAATGTTTTGTCGATGGCGGCTTACTGTATTGATGCTAATAAATAGGAGAGTAGCAATCTCTTTGCTTTGTTTTCCTGCCTGAAGCATTTTAAGAATTTCTTTTTCTCTTGCAGAAAGAAAGAATTCATTTTCTTTCACGTTTTGTTTTACAATATTTCCAGTTGCAGTATTGATTATGGCGCCTTCGTATTGAAGAGCTAGAGAAAAATCAAAATTATAGAGACAAAGAGCCAATTCTACATCTTCGTATTGATTTGAAAAATAGAACATTTTGTGCAGCAAAGATTTTCCAACTGTTTCATCATTCATTCTTAGTTTGCTAATTACACAAAAGTCTTTTCGTTCCTCCATTGGAATTGTTTTTATGAACTGAAAAAAATGAAGTTCTAAAAGATATTTTTGCAGTACATCATCTGGATTTAATTTGCCGAAAAGTTCTTCTTCCCAAATACTTTCAATTTCTTGCACTTGATCTTTCTTAAAAATTTCAAGTTCTTGAGCAATTTTACCAGAATAGATGTAGCTTTTATTATGGTATAAATCACTTAAAACGGCAATACCATTTTCTAAATCAGCGAAATTCTGAGCAATTTCCTGACAAGTTTTTAAAACCTTTTTATTGTTTACGTTTCCTGAATTTTTTTGTTCCAAAAGCTGTTTGCTCAAATCATCTTTTATGCTTTTCATAAAATGGTTATTTATCAGTATTGTCTTATGCTTTTATGCCGAATATATTTGTGTGATTATGTGGACTGAAATATAATAAAAAATGGGATTTAAAATAATTATAAAATTCTTAATTATTTTACTTGACTTATTATCAGGTTGTTTTGGGTAAATGTATGGCTCAAATGCCTTGCTAAAAGTAGAATGAATAGATTAATGCTTAATAAATCAAAATCATGAAAAACCTTCTTTTAATTGTTTCCTTTATAAGTATAATTTCTGCTCAAGGACAAAATTCAACCATAAAAAGGCTGGATGGAAGCACAATTTCAGCCGATAGTTTGACTTCTGCTATTGAAAACCTTATGAGCAAAGCCGATGTAAAAGGATTGGCTATAGCTGTTTTTAATGCTAAAAAGCCTGTTTATATGAAAACATTTGGCTTTAGTAATGTCGAAGCTAAAAAGAAGCTAGATCTTCAAACTAATCTCTATGGCGCTTCTTTAAGTAAAGCGATATTTGCTGTTTTGGTAATGAAATTGATTGAAGAAGGAGTAATAACTTTAGACAAACCACTTCAGGATTATCTTCCGAAACCTATATATGAATATGATTATAAAGTTTGGCACGAAGATTTTAGAGAATTAAAGTCATATCCAGAATATAAAAAGATAACAGCAAGAATGTGTCTCGATCATACTTCTGGATTACCGAATTGGCGTTGGTTTGAATCTGACGAAAAACTGAAAGTTAAGTTTGAACCTGGAACAAGATACAGTTATTCTGGTGAAGGACTTACTTATCTTCAGGTTGTTTTGGAAAAAATTACGGGTAAGACTTTAGAAGAATTAGCTCAGGAAAAAATATTTAAACCTCTCGGAATGACGGCTTCAAGCTATAAATGGCAAGAAAAATTCGAAAAAGATTATGCATACGGATATGATGAAAATGGCAAAATGCAAGAAAAAGACAAAGACAATGCGCCAAGAGGAGCAGGAACTCTAGAAACTACAATAGAAGATTACAGCAAGTTTATAACTGCCATTTTGAATAAAAAAATACTAAGCGCTAAATCTTATAAAGAAATGTTTAGTCCGCAGATTCGAATTCGATCTAAAAACCAATTTGGTCCAGGAGCATTAGAAGACGGAAATTGGAATGACAAAACAGAACTTTCATACGGTTTAGGCTGGGGATTAGTAAAAACGCCTTATGGTTATGGAGCCTTCAAAGAAGGTCAAGGCTCAGGTTTTCAGCATTACGGAATTGTTTTTCAAGACAAAGGAACCGCAATGGTAATAATGTCAAACAGTTATCCAACAGGAAAAATAATAAAGTATTTACTTGAAACAGGGATAAAAGACACCTTCACACCTTGGGAATGGGATCAATATATTCCTTATGATAAAAGGTACTAAGATGCTAAGGTTCTCAGTTTGTTTTTTCTTAGTACCTCAGAATCTTAGAATCTCAGAACCTTAAATCGAATTTCTATCAATAAAATTAAAAGGCACTTTTACCTGACCTTTTTCTTTATTCAAAATCATTCTGGCTGCAGTTTCTCCCATTACATTAAAATCGGTAGACATTACAGTAATGCCAAGCAAATCTTTTAAAGGTGTGTCATTATAAGAGATAACGCCGATATCTTTTCCTAAAACAAACTCTTCATCTCGAATCTGTTTTACTAAATTAACCAAATCAGATTCTTCAATGGTAATAAACAAATCTCCTTTTTTAAGAATCATATCATCGTAAACTTCGCTTAGAATTTCAAAATTGATTTCGTGTTCAACGCAAAATTTTCTAAATCCGTGCAGAATTCGTCTCGGATAAGGATAAACCGCTTTATCTGGATAAACTAGAATTAAGCGTTTGTATTTCGATATTTTAGAAAGACCTTCTATCAGCGCATTATAAATATCATTTTCAAAATCCTGATAAATTTTAATTACTTCGTCTCCAGCTCCAAGTTTAATATTATCTAAAATAACTAGCTTTTCTTGAGGAATATTTTTAATAGCATTTACAACATTGTCTGTAAAACTGGAATGCTTTAATTCTTCTGTTTTAAAATGTGTTGTAATGACATAATAATCGTAAGCGCCTTCAAACTTATCTAAGATATTCAGAAATAAGGTTTCGTCACAGTGATAAATTTGAAGATCAACATGTGCATTTGCTCCTAGAGTATCGATAAAAGAACTATAGGTTTTCATTTTATACGAACTCAATTTATTAGTCAGGAATAGAACGTTAACCTTAGATTCTAGTTTTGTTCGGGTAATGTAATAGCCTTTTCCTCTAATAGAAGAAATAATTTTTCGCTCCTTTAAAATATTATAGGCTTTCTCAACAGTATCGCGAGACATATAAAACTCTTCACTGAAACTATTGATAGAAGGAATTTTTTGATTGATTTTTAAATTTCCGTTGGCGATGTTCTGAAGAATAGAGTCAACAATTTGTTTGTATTTGGGAACTCGTGAATCTTCGTCTATTTTAATAAGCTTAATCATGTTCATTGTAAGGAAATTTGTTTGGCATTTCAGCAAAACTCTTTTTAAATTCTAAATAATTTTAAAAAAAATCTCATTTTTAAAAGAATCTGTTGTGCAGAATCATTTTAGGCAAGAAATAGAGAATTTGACAAGGCTTGTAATCTTTTTTTTATAATTTCTAAATTTTAACCCGAATGAGGAATCAATAATTACGAAATCGATTGCTAAAATAGCCATTTTAAATTTATTTACCCAATAATTGTATATCGTTATTTCTAATAATCTTTAGTTTTAACAAAAAATATGAAATACGTAAAGGATAGTACAGGACAGTTTTGTTTTTGACATTCTCTTATTTTACAAAACCAAATCACTATCTAAACAAACTAAAACCAAAAAAAATTAAATGGAATCATTATTAGGAATCATTTTTCATTCTATCGGAGGATTTTCTTCAGGTAGTTTTTATATGCCTTTTAAAAAAGTAAAAGACTGGGCTTGGGAAAGCTATTGGCTAGTAGGAGGATTTTTCTCTTGGCTAATTGTTCCGCCAATTGCAGCTTATTTAACGATTCCACATTTTACTGAAATTATTGCAGCAGCTTCTCCTTCAATAAAAGCATTTACATTTTCGATGGGATTAGTTTGGGGAATTGGAGGTCTAACTTATGGTTTAGGTGTTCGTTATCTCGGAATGTCTTTAGGGAACTCAATCACACTTGGATTTTGCTCTGCATTTGGAGCTTTAGTTCCTTCAATTTATTATGATTTTGTTCCAACTGAAGGAAAAATTTCATTCTCTCACATGATTTCTAATCTTGGCGGACAGCTGGTTTTATTAGGAGTTGTAGTCTATCTTATTGGGATTGCGATTTCTGGAAAAGCAGGAATGCTGAAAGAGAAAGATTTTGCAACAGGTCATGAGGATAAGGACAAAGATTTCAATCTGGTTAAAGGATTGATTGTAGCCGTAATTTCAGGGATTTTAAGTTCATTTTTTAATTACGGAATCGAAGCCGGAAAATCAATGGCAGAACAAGCTGTAGTAAATGGCGCAAATCCGTTGTTTCAAAATAATGTGACTTATGTTGTTCTATTATGGGGAGGTTTAACTACCAATTTTATTTGGTGTCTTTATTTGAATTTCAAAAACAAATCAATTAAAAATTATACGGATAAATCTACTCCTATAACTAAAAACGTTTTGTTTTCTGCCCTTGCTGGAACCATGTGGTTTTTGCAGTTTTTCTTTTACGGAATGGGAGAAAGCAAATTAGGAAATGGTGCCAGCTCATGGATTCTGCACATGGCAACAATTATTTTAACAGCAAACTTTTGGGGTTTTTACTTGAAAGAATGGACGGGAGTTTCTAAGAAAACATTGAGAACTTTTTTCTGGGGAATTGGGCTTATTATGCTAGCAATCGTTTTGGTAGGAATTGGTAACTCATTATAAATAATTCAAGAAATAATATAAAATACTATATGTCGAATACAAACACAATTAATAATATGAATTTTAAGCATGTAAGCTACCTTTGGGATGAAGCTAAGGCAGCAGAATTAGCAGGTGATGAAGTAGCGCTTTTTATTTATCGTTCTAACTTGTTAGGAGCCGATTTAAGATTGACCAACTACGGAGGTGGAAACACTTCTGTGAAAATTACAGACAAAGATCCTCTTACTGGAGAATCTTCTGAAGTAATGTGGATTAAAGGTTCTGGCGGTGATATCGGAACGTTGACAAAATCAGGTTGTGCGGCTTTGTATTTGGACAGACTTCGTAATCTTGAAAATGTTTACAGAGGTATTGAGTTTGAAGACGAAATGGTAGAATTATTCAACCACTGTATTTTCGATTTGGCTTCAAAAGCGCCTTCTATCGATACGCCTTTACATGGTTTTCTTCCATTCAAACATATCGATCACTTACATCCAGATGCGGCAATTGCTATCGCTGCAGCGAAAGATGGAAAGAAAATCACAGAAGAATTATTCAACGGAGAAATCGGTTGGGTAGGATGGCAACGTCCAGGATTTGATCTTGGTCTTCAGCTAAGAGCTTGTTTAGAAGAAGCTGCCAAAAACGGTAAAAAACTACGCGGAATCATGTTAGGTTCTCATGGTTTGTTTACTTGGGGAGACACTGCGTTTGAAAGTTATATTAATACGCTGGAAGTAATCGAGAAATGTGCTTCTTATTTGGAATACAACTACGGAAAAAAACGTCCAGTTTTTGGAGGAAAGAAAATTGACAGTCTTCCAGAAGCAGATCGTAAATTAAAAGCAGCAAAAGTTGCTCCAATTTTAAGAGGTTTCTGTTCATCAGAACGTCAAATGATTGGTCACTATACAGACGATGCAAGAGTTTTAGAATTCATTAATTCTAATGATCTTTCAAAATTAGCTCCATTAGGAACTTCTTGTCCAGACCACTTTTTAAGAACTAAAATCAGTCCATTGGTTTTAGAATTAGATCCAAACGAAGATTTATCTGATGTTGCGGCTGTAAAAGCAAAATTAGCTCCAGCTTTTGAAGCTTATCGTGCAATGTATAAAGACTATTACAATGCATGTAAAAAATCAAATTCGCCAGCAATGCGTGACCCGAATCCAGTTGTTATTTTATATCCTGGAGTTGGTATGTTCACATTTGCTAAAGATAAAACAATGGCACGTTTAGCATCTGAATATTACATCAATGCTGTAAACGTAATGAAAGGTGCAGAAGCAGTTTCAGAATATACTTCTTTACCGCACCAAGAAGCTTTTGATATTGAATATTGGTTATTGGAAGAAGCTAAATTACAACGTATGCCAAAGCCAAAAGCATTATCTGGAAGAGTGGCTTTAATCACTGGTTCTGGTGGTGGAATTGGAAAAGCTATCGCTAAAAAATTTGCTCAAGAAGGTGCTTGTGTTGTTTTGAATGATATTAACGAAGAGCGTTTAGAAGGTGCTACAGCAGAATTTGTAAAAGCATTTGGTAAAGATGCAGTTTCTAGCACTTTATTAAACGTTACAGATGAAGTAAGTACAGAAAAAGCATTAGACGAAGCTTCTTTAGCTTTTGGAGGTGTAGATATCATTGTGAATAATGCTGGAATCAGTATTTCTAAATCTATCGCAGAACACACTTTAGAAGAGTGGGATAGATTATACGATATCTTGGTAAAAGGACAATTTATTGTTTCTAAAGCCGGAATCGAAGTAATGCGTAAACAAGGTTTTGGAGGTGATATCGTAAATATCGTTTCTAAAAATGCCGTTGTTGCTGGTCCAAATAACCCTGGTTATGGTTCGGCAAAAGCGGCTCAAGCGCACTTAACACGTTTAATGGCTGCTGAACTTGGAGCAGACAAAATTCGTGTAAATACAGTAAATCCTGATGCAGTAATTTCAGATTCAAACATTTGGTCTGGAGGATGGGCAGAAGGTCGTGCAAAAGCATACGGAGTAACAGTGGAAGAACTTCCAGCTTACTATGCAAAACGTACGTTATTAAATGAAATCATATTGCCAGATGATATTGCCAACGCTTGTTATGCTTTTGTTGGAGGTTTACTAGGTAAATCTACAGGGAACGCATTAAACGTAGACGGCGGCGTAGGCATGGGCTTTTATAGATAAAGATTGTTTAGGTTTTTTATATAAGTTTGTTTAAGCAAAAGTGGTTTTTTGTGGTCTAGCGTTCGAATTCTTTCGAACGTTAGATTTTTTTAGCATATAACAATTCGCTTTAAACAAAGAAAACTTAACAAAAAAGTGAAGTAAAACGGGAGTTGAACTAATATGAAATTTATAAGTTGAAAAAATATTTAAACACATAGAAACATAGATTAAAATTTAAGCGAAGAACGTTTCAGAAAATCAAGATTTTACACATAGCTATGTGTGTTAATGTAAGTGAAACGCCTTTGAATACAAAGATGAGCCTATGATTCTATGTGTTAAAAAAATATACTAAACGTATAAAATTTATATATTGTAAACTCTATTAAAAGAATAAATAACTATGTTAATTTCATCAAACCACATTGAATCTCATAACGAAGATTTATTAAAAAAACACCAAAATAAATTAGTTTTTACAGCATCAGAAATAAATGATACAGAAGCGATTATTCAAAAATTAATCGACTTTCAAATTGCCATTCCATCTTGGGCTTTAGGAACAGGAGGAACAAGATTCGGACGTTTCGCTGGAGGAGGAGAACCTCGCTCTTTAGAAGAAAAAATCGAAGATGTTGGTTTGCTTCACAAATTAAACAATGCTTCTGGAGCGATTTCACTTCACATTCCGTGGGATATTCCAACAAATTATCATGAAATTAAAACATTAGCTGCACAGCACGGATTAAAATTCGACGCTATGAACTCGAACACGTTTCAAGATCAAGCAAGTTCTGAGCACACGTACAAATACGGTTCTTTACAAAACGTAAATAAAGCAGTTCGCAAACAAGCAATTGCGCACAATATTGAGGTTATTAAACACGGAATAGAATTAGGTTCTGAGTCTTTAACAATTTGGCTAGCTGACGGTTCTAACTTTCCAGGACAGTTGAACTTTAGAAAAGCGTATCAAAATACTTTAGAAAGTTTAGAGGAAATCTACGATGCATTACCTTCAAACTGGAAATTGTTTTTAGAATACAAATGTGCTGAGCCTAACTTTTATTCTACGACTGTAGCAGATTGGGGGCAGTCTTATTCGTATGTTAAAAAGTTAGGCGACAAAGCGCAGACATTAGTAGATTTAGGTCACCACCTTCCAAACGCTAACATTGAGCAAATCGTTTCTTTATTATTGATGGAAAACAAATTAGGAGGTTTCCACTTTAACGATTCAAAATATGGCGACGACGATTTAACAGCTGGAGCATTAAAACCATATCAATTATTCTTGATTTTCAATGAATTGGTTGAAGGAATGGATGCAAGAGGAATGAATCACGCCAAAGATTTAGGTTGGATGATTGATGCTTCTCACAACATCAAAGATCCTTTAGAAGATTTATTGCAATCTGTTGAAGCGATTATGATTGCTTACGCTCAAGCACTTTCTGTTGATAGAAAAGCTTTAGTAGAAGCACAAGAAGAAAATGATGTGGTAAAAGCGCAAGAAATTCTTCAAAATGCATTCCGTACAGATGTTCGCGCATTAGTAGCAGAAGCTCGTCTTCGTTCTGGAGCAGCATTAAATCCGGTAGCATTATATCGTTCACTTCAGGTTAGAGAAAACCTAGTAGGAGAAAGAGGTTTAAAAACAATGGCAACAGGGTTATAATTATAAATTATTAATTGTTAATTATAAATTGACAATTGATAATTAACAATTTACAATTAAAGAAATGAATGTAGTTGCGATTTTTGATATTGGTAAAACAAACAAAAAGGTTTTTTTATTTAACGAAAATTATAAAATTGTCTGGGAGAAATCGGTAAATCTTGAAGAAACCACAGACGAAGATGGATTTCCGTGTGAAGATATCGAAGTACTGAAAAATTGGGTTTTAGATCGATTATCTGAAATAAAAGAGCTTAGTGATTATGTTTTAAAAGCAATCAATTTCAGCACTTACGGAGCCAGTTTTGTTTATATAGACGAAAACGGAAAAGTTTTAACTCCTCTGTATAATTATCTTAAAGATTATCCAGAGGAATTAAAATCTAATTTCTACGAAAAATACAAAGGAGAAAAGAAGTTTGCTGTAAAAACTGCTTCTCCTGTTTTAGGCAGTTTAAATTCTGGAATGCAGATTTATCGCCTAAAAGAAGAAAAGCCTGAAATCTTTGAAAACGTAAAATACTGTCTGCACTTGCCACAGTTTTTAAGTTTTCTTTTAACGAATGAAGCTTACGCTGATATTACAAGTATTGGCTGTCACACGAATTTGTGGAATTTCAAAAAAATGAAATACCATAAATGGCTGAAAGAAGAAAATATTTCAGAAAAAATACCACCAATACATTTTGGTAAAGATGTTATTATGACCCGCGAAAATATCGCAATTGGAGTTGGTCTTCATGATAGTTCATCGGCTATTATTCCGTACACAATCAACTTTACAGAACCGTTTGTATTGTTGTCTACAGGAACTTGGAGTATTTCTTTAAATCCGTTTAACAACAAACCGCTAACTTTTGACGAATCGCAAAACGATTGTCTTTGTTATTTGCAGTATACTGAAAAGCCTGTAAAAGCGGCGCGTTTATTTGCAGGAAACGAACACGAAGTGCAAACCAAACGTTTGGCAGAGCATTTTAATGTTCCAATTGATACTTATAAAGAAGTGTATTTTGATAAAAATATAGTGGCCAATTTGCGAGCGCTTAATTATCAAATTATTTATCCGAAAAAGTACAATTTTGATATTCTGAAAGAATGTCCTTTTCAAAAAAGAGATATTTCACACTATAAAAATTATGAAACCGCTTATCATCAATTAATGCTGGATTTGGTAGAACAGCAAGTTTTTTCTACCAATTTGGTTATTCACAATAGTCCTGTAAAAAAGATTTTTGTGGATGGAGGTTTCAGTAAAAATTCGATTTACATGAATTTATTGGCAGAAGCTTTTCCAGACGTAGAAGTTTATGCCGCTTCAATGGCACAGGCAAGTGCTTTGGGAGCTGCGTTGGCAATTCACGATAATTGGAACCCGAAACCAATTCAGAACGATTTAATTGACTTGAAATTCTATAAACATTAGGTAAAAACGATCTGTATGTTGTAAATTTGCTGAGAAACGTATTTTTTACATTTTTAAAGTACACGCCTAAATGAACAACACACTAAATACTACAACATGAAAATTGGACTTTTTATACCTTGTTATGTCGACCAATTTTATCCAAAAGTAGGAATCGCAACCTACGAATTACTACAAAAATTAGGTTGTGACGTCGAATTTCCGATGGGACAAACCTGCTGCGGACAACCAATGGCAAATAGCGGTTATGCGCATTTAACAAAAGGATGCGATGCCAATTTTATTGCCAATTTTTCTGGATTTGATTATATCGTCTGTCCTTCTGGAAGCTGTGTTTTGCATGTAAAGGACCATTTGCATGACGAAAAACAAGAAGAGAAGGCAACAGCAATTCGAAATACAGTTTATGAACTTACGGAATTTATAACCGACGTTTTAAAAATTGACCACATCGACGGAAGATTTCCGTTTAAAGTCGGAATGCACGTAAGCTGTCATGGTCAGCGCGGATTAAAGCTTTCGCAAATGACAGAATTAAATGCACCATTTTTCTCAAAACCAGGACAATTATTGAATAGCATAAAAGATCTTGACTTAGTTGAATTGACTAGAAAAGACGAATGCTGTGGTTTTGGAGGAACGTTCTGCGTTACCGAAGAAGCAGTTTCTGTAAAAATGGGACAAGATCGTATTAAAGATCACGAAAGTCATGATGTGGATTATATTACAGGTGGAGATATGTCTTGCTTAATGCATTTGGATGGAATTCTAAAAAGACAAAAAAGCAGGATCAAAACCATTCACATTGCTGAAATATTAAATTCACTCGAAAATTAATTTTTTTCTACCATTAAGGCATTAAGTGAATTAAGTTTAGCTTGAAATATTTAATGGTAAACAAATAAGAGATTTAAGTGATTTTAAAGTAAGCTTAATTTTCTTTTAATCATTAAGAAATTGAGGTTATAAAGTTTAGCTTAATTTACTTAATGCCTTAATGGTAAAAACAATTTTTACAGATGTCATCAGAAAAAGTAATACCGCACAGCGAAGCCGCTACAAAGTTTAATAAAGATGTGGAGCGTGTCAATTGGCATGACGAAACACTTTGGTTTGTGCGCGCCAAAAGAGATAAATCAGCGCATCAAATTGAAGATTGGGAACTGCTTCGAGAAACAGCATCCAAAATTAAATTTAATGTGCTTTCTAATATTCACGATTATTTAGTTGAATTTGAAGCGAATGCGCAACGAAATGGAATAATTGTACATTGGGCAGCCGATGCCAAAGAACACAACGAAATCGTGCATTCTATCATGGCAAAACATGAGGTAAAGCAAATGGTGAAATCCAAATCGATGCTTACAGAAGAATGCCATTTAAACGATTATTTAGCCGAAAAAGGAATAGAAGTAATCGATTCTGATTTGGGAGAATATATTGTACAGCTTCGTAAAGAACCGCCAAGCCATATTGTGCTTCCAGCGATTCACTTAAAGAAAGAAGATGTAAGTGAAACTTTCCACGAACATTTAGGTACAGAAAAAGGAAATTTCAATCCGCAGTATTTGACAGAATCGGCTCGTCATAGTTTGAGAAATACTTTTTTAACTAGAAAAGTTGCTTTAACAGGAGTTAATTTTGCTGTTGCAGAAACAGGAGAATTTGTGGTTTGTACCAACGAAGGAAATGCTGATATGGGCGCGCATTTAGCAGACGTTCATATTGCCTGCATGGGATTTGAGAAATTAATTCCGAAAAGAGAACATCTAGGCGTTTTCTTGAGATTATTGGCAAGAAGTGCAACTGGACAGCCAATTACCACTTTTTCTAGTCATTTCAAAAAACCAAGAGACGGAAAAGAAATGCATATCGTAATTGTAGACAACGGAAGAAGTACACAATTAGGAAGAGAAGATTTTAGAAATTCGCTAAAATGTATTCGTTGTGGTGCGTGTATGAATACTTGCCCAGTTTACAGACGAAGCGGTGGACACAGTTATCACAATGCGGTTGCGGGACCAATTGGTTCTATTTTAGCACCAAATTTAGATATGAGCAAAAATGCCGATCTGCCTTTTGCTAGTACGCTTTGCGGTTCATGTACTAACGTTTGCCCTGTAAAAATTGATATTCACGATCAATTGTACAAATGGCGTCAGGTTTTGGTTAAAGAAGGACATACGCCGACAGCTAAAACAGTAGCGATCAAAACAATGGCAACTGTACTGGCAAATCCGACGGTTTTTAATATCGCTGGAAAATCGGGAAGATTTGTAATGAAGAATATTCCAGGAATGGTCAATAATAAGATGAATAAATGGTACGATCAGCGCGAAATGCCTGACGTTCCAGAGGAATCTTTTAGAGAATGGTACAAGAAAAATTCGAGAGAATCTAAAGATAAAAAGAATGAGTAGTAAAGGCGAAATTTTAAAAAGAATAAAACTGAATCAGCCTAATGAGGTTGCAGAATTGCCAGATCTAAATCTTTTAGGTTCAGAACAATTTGATGTTTTAGAAGCGTATAAAACCGTTTTAAAAGGAATTGGTGGCGATCCAGTTGAAGTTGCTGATTATAACGAAATCATCAATTATATTAAATCGAATTATAACTTAGAAAAGAGGTTAATTACAACGCTTCCAGAACTTTCTGAAATTGCTTCTTTAGATTGGAAAACAGTAGATCCGCATTCGCTTCAAGATGTTGAATTAACAGTTGTAAAAGCACATTTTGGAGTAGCAGAAAACAGCGGACTTTGGGTAACCGATGATATTTTAGGACAGCGTGTTGCGCCTTTTATCGCGCAATATTTGGCCATTATCGTTCATAAAAAAGATCTTGTGCGAACAATGCAACAAGCATATCAAAGAATCGGAAATATGGAATACGGTTTCGGAACTTTTATTGCAGGTCCGTCAAAAACAGCTGATATTGAGCAATCTTTGGTTCTTGGAGCTCATGGTGCAAGAGGATTGATTGTTTTTATACTAGATTAAACACTTTTTCAGCTTATTATTGATCAAAATATTCCCATAGAACTTAGTATCGGTAAGGAATGCTTTATTAAAAAATAAGGATAAAAATAAAATCACAATTAGAATGCAGAAAGTTTGACTTTTCTGCATTCTTTTTTTAAAAATCTCGCGAAAATTAGCTTATAATTGTACTTATTACAAGAATATAAAAAAGTACATTTTGAAGCGTTTTGTTCTAAATCTTCTATTGTTAATAGGATTTTCTTCCTTTGGATATTCACAAGATTATCCAATCAAATTTCTTGACATATCAGACGGTTTGTCCAACAATTCCATAATTACAATTTACCAAGATAAAGAAGGATATATGTGGTTTGGAACCTACGATGGTTTAAACCGATATGATGGCTATAATTTTAAAGTTTTCAGAAACAGAATTAACGATAAAAAATCTCTTTTGTTCAATACCATCTACAATATTGAAGGAGATTCTAGAAATAATATTTGGGTAGGCGGAACGAGCGGAATCTGCATTTACGATAAAACAAAAGCATCTTTTCATACCGTTAAATATACATTGTGGGATGATAAACCCAAAGTGCTTCAAGATATTATACATCAGATGCGTTCGATGTCAGATAATTTAGTTTTGGTCGCTTCGCAAAAATTAGGTTTATTGGCTTTTGAGAATGGCTCTTTTACAGGAAAACATATTCCTCTAAATGCATTAGGAAACAGAATCACGATTTCTAATTACGATGCAATTGCAATTCAAGAAAATAAAGAAAAATCAGGATGTTGGATTTACGTTCGTAATGTTGGAGTTTGTACTTATAATTATAAAGCAAAAGATTTAAAAATTGTTTTCCCGCTTTCGATAGGAGTAAAGGCTATGAAACTTTCTTCTGATGGAAATCTTTTGTTAGGAACAGACGAAGGCCTTTTTTTATTAAACACAAAATCGGGTTCGGTTTCAGAAAATTATTTTTCCAATAAATGTAGTGTTACCGATGTTTTAGTCGATAAAAAGGGATTAACTTGGGTAACGACAGACGGTTGCGGAATCTTTTATATTAATCCGAATACTAAAAAACTTCTTTCTTATAGCGAACAATTAGCTAAAAGTAATTCGGTTTGGAGTTTGTATGAAGATAAATTGGGCAACAAATGGTTTGGCTCGCTTCGTGGCGGAATCAGTATGTTGAGCGATACGCCAAAGTATTTTAAAAGTGTTCGTTATAATGCTAAAGATCCAGTAGACAATTTTATTTTATCTTTTTGTGAAGATGAAAAAAAGAATGTTTGGGTAGGTACAGACGGCGCGGGTTTGAAATATTGGGACAGAAGAAATAATTCGTACACCAATTACGGGAATTCGCTTTCTAGTCCTTTTATTACAGGAATTGTTCGTGATAATAATAACGACATTTGGATTTCTACATGGGCGGGAGGAATCAACAAAATAAACAAGAGCACTAATAGCGTAAAACATTATTCTTGTTACAATTCTCATACAAAACAAACTGAGAAAAATATCTGGTTTGTATTTAAAGATTCAAAATCAAACATTTGGGCAAGTGCTACAAATGAAGGTTCGTTATATCTTTTAAATCGCGATAAGGATAATTTTGAACTTTTTGATAAAAGTATTGATAATCTGCAATGTATGACTGAAACTACAGACGGAAAATTATGGGCAGGAAACTACACATCGCTTTTATCTATTGAAAAGAATACAAGGAAAATCACAAAAAAAGCAATCGGAAATCCTATTCGATGCATTTACGAAGACAAAGACAAAAATCTTTGGGTTGGAACACAAGAAGGTGGTTTGCTTTTATTTGACAGAAAAACAAATGCTTTTAAAAGATTGACAATCGATGATGGTTTGCCTTCAAATACCATTTTAAGACTACTAGAAGATAAAGAAGGCAATTTATGGATGAGCACTTACAACGGAATCTGCCGTTACGATAAAAAAAGCAAAACCTTCCGTAATTTTTCTGTAAACGACGGACTTCAAAGCAATCAGTTTAGTTTTAATGCCGGAATTAAACTTTCATCAGGAGAATTTCTTTTTGGAGGTATAAATGGTTTCAATATTTTTTATCCGCAAGCTATAAAAGGTTTCAATCAAAAGAATAACATTTTATTGACTGATTTTTATGTCAACAATCAGCTGATTGAAGAAACAAATGCAGAAGTTGCTACCGATTCTGATAAAATAAAAGAGGTTAGTTTAGAATACGATCAGACGACTTTATCATTAGAGTTTGTAGCGCTAGATTACAACAATGCAGATAAAATAAATTACGCATACTTTTTAGATGGTTGGGATGAGCAATGGAATTATGTGGGACAAACCCGTAAAGCAAATTATTCGAGACTTCCTGAAGGAAAATATATTTTTAAAGTTAAAACAACCAATTTTAAAGGAGGCTGGAACAAAGAAGTCAGTCTCGTTTCAATAGAAGTTTTACCACCTTGGTACAGAACCTGGTGGGCATATACTTTATATCTTTTGGCAATTGGCGGATTATTGTTTTTATATCTCGATTATAATAAAAACAAAGAAAAATTAAAGTATAAGGTAAAAATCGCCGAGCTGGAAAGTAAGAAAGAAAAAGAAATTGCTGAGAAGCAGTCGTCTATGTTTACTTATATTTCGCATGAATTTAGAACACCGCTTTCGCTGATTATTAATCCGTTGAAAAAAGCTGTGCAGAAAGAAAATGTCGAGAATGGTTCTTCTGGAAGCGATTTGGCTATTGCGCATCGAAATGCCAGAAGATTATTGAGCTTGGTAGATCAATTGCTTTTATTAAGAAAAGCGGAGAATGATGCCGATTCTCTTCGTTTGTCTCCAATCAATGTAAATAATCTTTCTAATGAAGTTTATCAATGTTTTGTGAATCAGGCAAAAGATAAAAGCATCAAGTATAATTTTACAATTCCAGATCACGAAATTACTATTATTGGCGACTATGAAAAAATAGAAATTTCATTATTCAATTTAATGTCAAATGCTTTCAAATACACGCCAATTGGAGGCGAGATCAATCTTATTTTGACAGAAAGTGATGAAGAGGTTTTCTTAGAAATATCAGATAACGGAGACGGAATCGATAAAAAAGACATTGATGTTATTTTTGAAAAATTCAAACAGATTAATTCCAAAGTTTCTGTTGGAACTGGTTTCGGTATTGGACTTTATATTGTTAAGTATTTCGTAGACAAACATAAAGGATCTGTAACCTGCAGCAGTGAAGCAGGAAAAGGCAGCACTTTTAAATTAGCATTTTTAAAAGGAAACAGCCATTTTGAAGATGTGGAAATTACCAATGAAAAACCACAAAGAAGCCAATTATTCGACGAGTTAATTCCTGATGAAATAGAAGAACCAATTTCGACAGCAACAACTTCAATTGCAGACAGCGACTTTAAAAAGACAATGTTAAGCGATAAACGTACTGTTTTAATCATTGATGATAATGCAGAAATTCGAGCTTATCTGATTAAGCTATTTGCGGATAGTTATATTGTTTATAGCGCTGAGAATGGTGAAGAAGGTTTGAAAATGACTAAAAAGCATATGCCAGATCTTGTTATTAGTGATATTACTATGGAAGAAATGGATGGTCTAGAATTATGTCGAAGAATAAAAGAAGACAACACCTTATCGCATATTCCAGTTATTTTATTGACGGCCTCTAAAAACCCAGAAACGCATTTGCAAGGAATTAATGAAGGCGCCGATGATTATATCACGAAACCTTTTGATGATGATATTCTTACGGCTCGTGTCGAATCTTTATTGAGAAATCGTCATAACCTGAGAACTTATTTCTTAGACAGCATTACATTAAAAGAAAACACTCAGAAAGTTCCTGTTGAATATCAGCAAATGCTTAAAAAGTGTATTGAGATTGTAGAAGCGAATATTCATAAAAAAGATTTTACCATTCGAACTTTCGCCCTTGAAATGGGAATGAGCCATAGAACGCTTTATACCAAAATCAAAATTATTTCTGGTCAAACTTTAAATGCTTTTATTCGTTCATTACGAATTAGAAGAGCTGCAATGTTGATGCTGACAGAAGATATGAATATTACACAAGCAAGTACAGAAGTCGGATTTGAAGATCCAAAATATTTCAGACAGCAATTCGTAAAACTTTTTGGTATGACACCTTCAGAATATATTAAAAAGTATAAAACGTCATTTAATTCTGACTTGAACATCATTAAATAATGCAGCTAACATTGTTTTGTTACTGCATTATTTTCTTCTTTTTTGAATAATGAATTAAAATCTTCTATTCAGCTTAAACGTTTTAGCTGAAAAATTGCTGTTTTTTCAATAATTATAAATTTCTTAAAAATACGGTATTATTTTTTAATAGTCTTTAAAATTTATTCCAAAATAATAGTTAATTGCGATTTTGACCTCCTTTTTTTTCCAATTTACCCCTCCTTAAAAGTGTTATTTAAACATTTCTTTGCGGTAATAGCAATCAAGAATTAGATTATTGCTGTTAGTTATAAGTGTTAATTTCAAGATAGTTTGTTATCTGTTTAAAGAGGTGAGCACTCTTTAAATTTTTAGATCAGTAATGATTGGTTTGCGTTACTTATCAGCCCGCAGTTTAAAAAAAATAAACTGCGGGTTAATTAAAAAATCACACTTATATAAACTGAAGTAGAATTCAAAAAAAAAGGAAATATCAAACAATTAACCAAACTCAATATAATATGAAAATGACCACTTAATTATGTAATGCTATTTTTTTTCTGCCTCAGATAAAAAAATAGTAAAACCTTGAATAACCTACGAGATTAAAAAACAAGCTTTCGTTTAAGAAAGAAAACTAACTAACCTAACCTTAAAACTAAAGAAATGAAAAAAAATGTATTCTTATTTTTTCTTGCCCTTTTTGGCTTTCTTGTAACCGGATGTCAAAATAATGAATCAGGATTTCCGAGTTCTGATAATCCTACGGTGGTAGTTTCTACAAAAGAGATTTATGGAGCTCCGAGTAGAAAATTTGAAATCAAAGCTGCGCTTGCAGACGATTTAGGATTAAAAAGTGTAGAAATTCAAATTCCAGAATTATCACTAGATAAAGTAATCAGCTTTAAAACAGATCCGCTTTTAAAAGCTTACGATTTAAGCTACTTTTTTGAAGTTCCAGCAAATAGAGGAACATCAGAATCTTTTAAAATAAAATTGGTAATTACAGACGTTTCTGGAAATGTTGTAAACGAAGAAATTAATTTACGTCTTGATGGTGAATTTGCACCGCCAAGCATTACTATGGTAACACCAAAAGAAGGTGCAGTTATCTTGTTGTCTACAAGTAACGAAATGCCAGTAAATTTTGTAGTAAACGACGATTCAGGAATAGATTATATACAAGTAAAATGTGAGGCTCTTGGTATCGATGAAATGATACAATTAACAGATTCTCCTCAATCTTATACTTTCAATAAAACTTATACTTTGCCAGTTACAGCAGCAGATTATGTGCTAACGATTACGGCAAAAGACAAATTCGCAATTCCGAATACAGGATCTTTAAATGTAAACATTGTAGCGACAAACGAATATCCTGCAATTTATTTATGTGATCAGCCAAAAGGAACAAACCTTACGACAGACGCAGTGGGAGTTCCAATGTATTTCCACGAGAAAAGCGGACAAGATTTTGAATTTAAATATTATGCTGATAAAGACAACAAAGAAGTTTATTTCTTAGGTCAGGAATCAGATTTTGCACCACATTGTTTTGGTTTAAATGCAGCTGGAGAATTAGTAGACGATGTGACTTCGACAGCAATTGTTTTACCTACAAAAGGATATTATAAGATTAAAGTAAATCCGAATACACTAAAATATACTGTAGAAAAATATACGCCAACAAGCAAAGTTTGGGCAGATGTTGCAAACGGTTTATGGCATGATGATGCTGCATTGAGAAAACCTTTCGTAAGTGTTTGCGGTGGCGGAATCGACGGTGCAAACTGGGATACATGGAATGCTTGGGTAGTTACAAAACTTCATTTGGCAAATAATGCTAGCAACCCATATCAATTAGTTGGAGAATATACTTTGACAGGAACTATAGAGGCAACTTTCACAGGACAATGGTGGGATCCTTCTTGGAGATTAATCAAAAATGGTATTGCAACAATGTCGCCAGGAGAAAACGGAAATGCTAAATATCCTGCAGCGCCTGGAGTCTATAAAGTGGTTTTAGATACTGAATTGGAAAGAGTATTTATAACAAAAAAATAGTAGGTTATAACCCTGTTGTAACATTTAACAAATAAAACAGCTTAATATGAAATTTAAATATATAGGATTTTTTATTGCCCTTTTGTGTACTGCTGTATCCTTTGGACAAATAAAAATAAAAGGTACTGTTAAGGATAAAGCCAATGTGCCGATTCCGGGAGTAAATGTATTGGTGAAAGGAACATCAACATCGGCAGCTACTGATTTTGATGGAAATTATGTAATCAGTGTTCCAAATAAAAATGCGCAGATAGAATTTTCATTTGTTGGTTTTACTTCGCAAGTTGTACCAGTTGGCGATAAAACAGAGATTAGTGTCGTAATGCAAGAAGCTAGCCAAGCATTGGATGAGATAGTTGTAGTAGGTTATGCGGCAGTAAAAAAGAGCGATGTAACGAGTTCGATTTCTTCTGTAAAAGGCAAAGAATTGCAAACTATGACTGTTGGTAACGTTGCCGAATCGCTTCAAGGAAAAGTTTCTGGGGTGCAAGTAACAGGACAAGGTGGTCCTGGTGCACAGCCAAGAGTTTTAATTCGTGGTATATCGACTTTAAATTTGAACACAGATCCGCTTTATGTTGTTGATGGAATTCCGATGGGAACAAGCATTAATTTCTTGAGCAATAACGAAATTGAATCTTTAGAGGTTTTAAAAGATGCTTCTGCAAGTGCTATTTATGGTTCTCGTGCTTCGAATGGAGTTATTTTGATTACAACTAAAAAAGGAAAAGTTGGAAAAGCAAGATTCAATTTTGATTTGAGTTCTGGTATGCAGATCATGAACAATCCTTATGATATGGCTGATGCTGAAGGTTACGCAAGAATGATGAATACAGCTTATAACAATTCGGGTTATTCAGATTATCTTCCAAATCCTTCTCAATACAGAGGAAAAACTACAGATTGGTGGAAAGCAGGAATTAGAACTGGAACTCCAGTTACAAATGCATCATTAGGAGTGTCTGGAGGTTCAGACAAACATACTTATGCTATCAGTTTAAACTATTACGATTCTGATTCTATGTATGGTGTTGGAGGTTGGGAAAGAGTGACAATGAGAATTGCAAATGATTTCAAATTCACTGATAAATTCTCAGCTGGAATTACTTTAAATCCACGTTACGAAACTTGGGGAGCACCAAGCAATTGGGCAGATTTTGATAAAATTGATCCAATTACGCCAATTTACAAACCAGCAGACCAATTGACTGGAACAGAAAATGAATACAGCATTTATGCAAGATCTCCATCTTATGTATGGAATCCAGTTGCAGCTGTAAACCGTTATGATGATTATACCAATAAGTACAACTTAAACACAAACGGATATTTGCAATACGAACCTATCAAAGGTTTAGTATTCCGTACGCAAGCATCTGTTGAGGTTGGAGATGAAATAAGAAATGCATTTACACCAGATTTTGTAATTGATGCCGCACACGAAAAAGAAGAAATCAATAAAGTTCAAAAATGGAATACAACAAATGTAGATTGGACTTGGCAAAATACCATTACATATTCTAAAAAGTTTGCAGAAAAACACAACGCTTCTTTGATGATTGGTAACACAATGGAAGAATACAATGGAAATAATCTTTGGGGTTATGGAGAAGGTGTTCCAAATAACTCAGATTCGATGAGAGAATTGAACGCTGCGACTAAAAACAAAGACAGTAAAGGAAATAGCTGGTCAAGTTCATTGATGTCTTATATTTCTCGTTTTTCTTATAACTACGACGGTAAATATTATTTCACAGGAACATTTAGACGTGATGGTTCTTCTAAATTCATGACCAATAACAAATGGGCAAATTTCCCTTCAGCATCAGTTTCTTGGAGAATTTTAAATGAAGGTTTTATGGAATCTGCTAAAGATGTAGTAAGCGATCTAAGATTAAGAGCAGGTTGGGGAAAAGTAGGGAATCAAGGTTTGCCAGATGCGGTTTACCAATCTAATATCGGACAAAATTATTATGTAATTGGCGGTGAAGTTGTAGATACTTCTTATCCTTCTTCAATGGCGAACAAAGACATTAAATGGGAAACAGTTGAAGATATGAGTTTCGGACTTGATTTCGGATTTTGGAAAAACAAAGTATCTGGGTCATTAGAATATTACAAAAAACAAACGCATGATATGTTGTTCTTAAAACAATTTCCAACTTACAGCGGATTCCCAGGATATTCAACTATGTGGACAAATGTTGGTTCTATGCAATCAAGCGGTATCGATTTGTTGCTTTCGTATAAAGATAAAAAAGGTGATTTCTCGTATGGCGTAGACCTGACTTTTACAACCGTAAATGTTGAAATGCTAACGCTTTCTGCTGATGGTGAAAAACTATACGGATCTGGAAACAGAACCTTAACCGTAAAAGGAGATGTGCCAGGATATTTCTACGGATATGTTGCTGATGGAATATTCCAAAACCAAACCGAATTGAACTCACATACAGATGAACACGGAACCAAAATGCAACCTTATGCACAAGTGGGAGATGTTCGTTTTAAAGATGTAAACGGCGATGGAAAAATTGATGAAAAAGACAGAACAAAAATTGGTTCTCCTTGGGCAGATTACAACGTAGGTTTGAATTTAAACTTTGGTTACAAAAACTTTGATTTAATAGCAAACTTCTATTCTAGCATCGGAAACGAAATCGTAAACCAAAACATTTCAGATTTATATAACGGAGCAAGTTTAACCAACAAAGTAAGCGGATTAGAAGAAATGGCTTGGCATGGTGAAGGAACTTCAAATCGTATTCCTCGTTTAGCAAAAGATGATAACAATGAAAATTTTACCAAATTCTCTTCTCTTTATGTTGAAGACGGTTCTTTCGTACGTATGAAAAATTTACAGTTAGGATATTCTTTCTACAACAAATTCGGATTGGATAAATTAAGAATTTCATTGTCAGGTCAGAATTTATGGACATGGACAAAATACACAGGAGTTGACCCTGAAGTAGCTGGAGGAGATCCTGATAAAGGAGACAGAGTAAAAGGATCAGGTTTTGGAGGCTGGAACTATCCAGTACAACCGACAATCTTGATGGGTCTTAATGTTGCATTTTAATAAAAACGATCATGAAAAAAATTATAGTATCAATCATAGCTTTCTCTCTGTTTTCAGCTTCTTGTAGTGATTTCATTGAAAAAGAACAAAGAGGAACCCAGACTTTAGAGAACTATTTTCAAACAGCACAAGAGTGCGAAAATTATACAAATGAATTAACAAAAAGGTTATTGCTTCCTAACGACTGGTGGACATTGATTGCTCCAAGAGTAACCAACGAAATGTCAACCGATGACGCTTGGATGGGAAATACCGGACAAGACAGTGGTGCACACAGACCTTGTTCACAATACTTAATTACTCCTGATAATATGGGAGATATGAACAGTATTTACACAGCGCATTATTACACGATTCAATCGGCTAATATTGGTTTAGAGAGAATGGCTTTGTCACCACTTACAGATGCTCAGAAAAATCAATATATGGGAGAATCTTTATTTGTACGTGCGTATTGCTACTACGAATTAGTGAATCTTTTTGGAGGAGTTCCAGTGTACACAAAATCATTAGGAACTGGCGATTTAAATTTAGAAAGAAGTTCTGCTGCAGAAGTATATGCTCAAGTTGAAGCAGATCTTAAAGAATCTGCTGCAAAATTAGAAACTGCTCCTGTAAATAAAGATGGTAGAATTAACAAATGGGCGGCTTATGCTTTATTGGCTCGTGTTTCATTGTTCCAAGAAAAATGGGCTGAAGCAAAAACATATTCAAACAAAGTAATCACAGAAGGTCCGTTTGCACTTGAAGCTGATTTCTTAAACATCTGGAATGTAAACAATCATAATGGAATTGAATCGATTTTAGAAGCACAATCTTCATCAGTTCAAAACAGAGATTTAGGTTCTGCATTACCAACTTTAGCAGGTGCTAGAGGAGAAGACAAAAAGAATTTTCCAAGTAATGATGCCGCTGATGTTTTAGATGGTTGGGGATGGTGCATGCCAACGAGCGATTTAGAAAATGCTTATCTTTCTGAAAATGATGAGATTCGTCGCAGAAGTACCATTACAAAATGGGGAGAAGCAGCTTACGGAGATGAGGTTTTAAATCCAACGCATAAATTCAGCTTAAATGATAATAAATCAGGACGTATTTGCCGTAAATACTATATTCCAATTGCAACACGTCGTTCTTTAGATAAAAAAGATGGTCACTTACCATTGAACATTCCGTTAATTCGTTTAGCAGAAATGTATTTGACAAGAGCAGAAGCAAATTATCATTTAGGAGCAGATGCTTTAGCAGATATCAATGTAATTAGAGCTCGTGTAAAATTAGATCCAAAAACAGGAATTTCTGGACCAACTTTATTGAAACAAATTTATAAAGAGCGTCGTTTAGAATTGGCTTTTGAAGGACTTCGTTTATTTGATATTCGTCGCGAAAAAGATCCAACAACAGGAAGACCAGTTATCGAATCTTTAATGGGACCAAACGGAACTTTTGTTAAATACAATTTGAGTTCTACAGATCCTTATGAAACGACTAACTTGAGAGAACCACAAGACAAAGGAATCAATTTTGATCCTTCTAAACACTTATTATGGCCTATTCCACAATTAGAAATTGACTTAAGCGGTAATTTAATCAAACAAAATCCAGGTTATTAAGATGAGAATCTTTAACGGAAATAAAGTAAGTCTGCTGTGTGCAGGCTTACTTTCTGCAAGCTCGCTTTTTATGAGCTGTGATGCTGAAAAATCTGATAATTCGAATTCAGAAAGTGGCGCAGCAGAATTGAATATTAGTTTAGATATGAATCTTCAAACAATGGAAAGTTTTGGAGCTTCGGATGCTTGGCAATGTAATTTTATTGGAAAAAACTGGCCAACTGATAAAAAGAATAAAATAGCCGATTTATTATTCAGTCAAGGTTTGGATGCTGATGGAAATCCGAAAGGAATCGGTTTGTCATTGTGGCGTTTCAATCTTGGAGCAGGAAGTGCAGAACAAGGTGAGGCAAGTGATATTACTGACGAATGGAGAAGATCTGAATGTTTTACGACAGATGGAGTTTCGTATGATATGACAAAACAAGCGGGTCAAGTTTGGTTTATGAAAGCAGCAAGAGAACGCGGTGTAGACAAACTTTTAGCTTTCGCAAATAGCGCTCCAGTTTATTTAACTCAAAACGGAAAAGCACACGCAACAATCAAAGAATTTTACAATTTAAAAGATGGTAAAATGCCCGATTTAGCCGATTTCTGGACAACATCTTTAGATAAATTAAAAACAGAACACGGTTTAACAATCGACTATGTGAGTCCGTTTAATGAACCCCAATACGAATGGGATGGAAGCGGACAAGAAGGTTCTCCGGCAACAAATGCGAATATTTACAGTCTTGTCAATATCCTTTCGCCAAAATTACAAGCAAAAGGATTAGAAGCTAAAATTGTAGTTGGAGAAGCAGGAGCTTACGAACCTTTATACAAAACGGTTTCAGGAAAAGAAAGCAGATCCAATCAGATTGATTATTTCTTTGCTTCTAATTCTACTAAAAATATTGGCAGTTTAAGCAATGTAAAAAAGACAATTTCTGGACACAGTTATTGGCAAGCTTGGCCATTAAGCGAAATGATTTCGTCAAGACAAGCGGCGGCAGTGAGAATTCAGTCTGTTGGTGGAGTTAGTCTTTGGTCATCTGAATATTGCGTTTTAGAAAGTCCAGGAACTGCCGAACTTCCGGGCGGAGCAGGAGCAGGAAGAGATTTAGGAATGTCATTAGCACTTTGGACAGCTCGTATTATTAGCACTGATATTGCTGTTGGAGGCGTTACGTCTTGGCAATGGTGGACAGCAATTAGCCGTGGAGATTATAAAGACGGTTTAATTCACGTTGATGATGGGGCAAGCAACGGAGCTGGAAATGCAGATTATTGTAAAAATGACGGTTACATCAGAGATTCGAAAACACTTTGGGCTTTAGGAAACTTTTCTTTCTTCGTAAAACCAGGAATGGTAAGAGTTCAGATTCCAAGTATCGATAATTCGACAGCTTTAAATGATGTAATGCTTACAGCTTATAAAGATGCTACAAATAAAAAATTAGTAATCGTTGCAGTAAACATCAGTAAATCAGCAAAAACATATAAATTGAATCTTGCAGGCGGAACAGTAACAGATAATAAACTAACACCTTATACAACTTCTGAAACTTTAAGTTTGAAAAAAGGAACTGCGGTAGACGCTTCGAATTTGCAAATTCCAGCTAGATCAGTTGTGACTTTTGTTGGAACTTATAAATAAAAGTATTTTACGAAGTTATATTATTCATTCAGTTTGTCATTTCGAGGAACGAGAAATCGCACTCGCTCGTCAACAAAGATTGAAGAATTTCTTTATGGAATTTCTAGTGTGATTTCTCGTTCCTCGAAATGACAAACGAAGTGGGTATTAAGATTACGTTAATAAGAAAATTAAAAATAAATGAGAAAAATATATCTCTCGCTTTTATTAGTAACAAGTTCGCTATCATTTGCACAGCGAACGGCTACTATTAGCACAGATAATGTAGTACAAACCATGGACGGTTTTGGAGGTTCTGATGCCTGGAGAACACAGTTTGTGGGTAAAAATTGGCCAGAACAGAAAAAGAATGCTATTGCAGATTTATTGTTTAGCAAAGAAATCGATGCACAAGGAAATCCAAAAGGAATCGGACTTTCAATCTGGAGATTTAATCTTGGAGCAGGAAGTGCAGAGCAAGGTGAAAACAGTAAAGTTTCTGACGAATGGAGAAGAAGCGAATGTTTTCTAAATGCTGACGGAACGTATGATTTCTCAAAACAAGAAGGACAAAGATGGTTTCTGCAAGCGGCTAAAAAACGTGGTGTCGAAAAATTTCTGATTTTCACTAACAGTCCGCCGGTTTACATGACGAAAAACGGATTATCTTTTGCCTCTCAAAAGAATAAACTGAATCTAAAAGATGGTGCAATTCCAAAATTTGCCGATTTCTTAGTTCAAAGTATTCAAGGATTGGAGAAAAAAGAAGGAATCAAATTCGATTATGTAAGTCCGTTAAACGAACCACAGTGGGAATGGATGCCAAAAACCGGTGATACCAACAGTCAGGAAGGAACACCAGCAACCAATCAGGAAATATATGACGTGACCAAAGCACTTTCTGAAAAATTGAAAGCGCAAAAAATGAGCACCGAAATTGTCATTGCAGAAGCAGCACAAATCGATTATTTATACGAAAATGTAAATGCCGAAAACCGTGATAATCAAATTGATTATTTCTTTGGAAACACTAAAACGAATGTAACTAAATTTTCAAACGTAAAAAATGTAATTCTCGGGCATAGTTATTTTACAACGTGGCCAGTAGAAAGACAGGTTTTAAGCCGAAAATTAATTGCTAAAGAAATCAAACAAAAACCAGGATTGAAATACTGGCAATCGGAATATTGTATTTTAGAAAACCCAGGAGAAGCAGAAATTCCAGGAGGTTCTGGTGGAGGAAGAGATTTAGGAATGCAAACGGCTTTATTCGTAGCAAGACTAATTCACAATGATATTGCTGTTGCCAATGCAGCTTCGTGGCAATGGTGGACATCAATAACCAGAGTCGATTACAAAGATGGTTTAATTTACCTAGACGACGGAAAAAGTAACGGAGGAACAGAACCCAATTATGTTAGAAACGATGGAGAATTTCACGATTCAAAATTGCTTTGGGCTTTAGGAAATTATTCTCTTTTTGTTCGTCCAGGGATGTTGAGAGTCGATGTTCCAAACCAAAATGAGTTAGACAAAGCCAATGATGTAATGTTAACGGCTTACAAAGATGCTCAAAACAAAAAACTGATTGTAGTAGCAGTAAACTGCGGAAAATCGGCACAGCAATACAAATTTGATTTATCAAAAGGAACTTTAAAAAACAATGAGTTCACACCTTATGTAACTTCTGATGCATCAAATCTAAAAAGAGCCGAAGTTCAAAAAAATGGAAATCTAGAAATCCCTGCAAGATCTGTAGTGACGTTTGTGGGGGAATTGCAATAAAAATTAATTAGTTTCAAGTTTCAGGTTTCACGTTTGGCGCGAACTTGAAACTTGAAACCTGAAACAAAAACAACCAAAAAATGCTAACTAAAAAAACATTATTACCGCTATTACTCTTTTCGTGTCTGTCGGCGAGCAGTCAGATATCGTTTGGAGATTCAAAGAAAATCAATGACAGTTGGAAATTTAATCTACAAGAAACTCCAGATGCAAAAAATAATGCATTTGATGATAGCAAATGGCAACAAGTAAATGTGCCACACGACTGGAGCGTAAAAGGTCAGTTGAGTCCAACATTAGCAAGTTGTACAGGTTATCTTCCTGGCGGAATTGGCTGGTATAGAAAATCAATTAATATTCCGCAAAGCAAATCTGGAGAGAAAGTGTATTTGTATTTTGAAGGAGTTTACAATAGAAGTGAAGTTTTCATCAACGGACATTCTTTAGGAAAACGTCCAAACGGATATATTTCTTTCGCTTATGATGCAACGGAGTTTGTGAAATTTGGAGGAGAAAATACGATTTCAGTTCGTGTAGATCACAGCCAAAGCGCCGATTCAAGATGGTACACAGGATCTGGAATTTATAGAAATGTGTGGTTAGTTTATGCAAATCCGGTTCATATTGCACAATGGGGAGTTTACGCATATCCAGAAGTAAATAAAGGAAACGGAACGTTGAATGTTGAGGTTGATGTAGAAAATAGTTCTTCTGCAAAATCATCTTTGACAGTGATTAATGAATTGTTTTCAAAAGACGGGAAATCAGTTGCAAAATCATCTTCAAAAATGGATGTTGCAGCAAAACAGAACGGAAAAATTGCAGCAAAATTAAATGTCAAAAATCCGCAATTATGGGATTTAGACAATCCAAATTTATACGAACTGAGAACAACCGTTTTAAAAGACGGAAAACAAATCGATAAAACAGTAACGCAAACAGGTTTCAGAAGCTTTACATTCGATCCGAACAATGGTTTTGCCCTTAACGGAAAATGGATGAAAATGAAAGGTGTTTGTTTGCACCACGATGCAGGGGTTTTAGGATCGGCTGTTCCAAGAGAAGTTTGGAAAACAAGATTAAAAACCTTAAAAGAAATTGGAGTAAATGCAATCCGCACAAGCCATAATCCGCAAGCGCCAGATTTCTATGAACTTTGCGACGAATTAGGATTATTGGTTTTAAACGAAGCGTATGACGAATGGGAATTTCCAAAACGTAAATGGCTAGAAGGCTGGAATTACGGAACTCCAGGTTTCGAAGGTTCTTTTGATATTTTTGCAGATTATGCAGAAAAAGATTTAGAAGACTTTGTACGTCGTGACAGAAACCATCTTTCTGTATTTGCATGGAGTATTGGTAATGAAGTAGATTATCCAAACGATCCTTATTCTCATCCAGTTTTAGATAAAGGAAAAGACGGTTTCGGACAAGCAGCTTATGGAGGTTACAAAAAAGATGCACCAGATGCGATGCGTCTTGGCGCAATTGCAAAACGTTTGGTTGCAGCGGTAAAAAAATATGACAAATCAAGACCTACAACAGCTGGTTTAGCAGGAGTTGCAATGTCTAACGAAACAGAATATCCAGGAGCTTTAGATATTACAGGTTACAACTATACAGAAAGTAAATACAAATCGGATCACGAGAAATATCCAAAAAGAGTCATTTACGGAAGTGAGAATGTTCACGATATGGAACCTTGGTTAGCCGTAAAAAATAACAAGTTTATTTTCGGTCAATTTCTTTGGACAGGAATCGATTATTTAGGAGAATCTGGAAGATGGCCTTCAAGAGGATTTTATTCTGGTTTAGTTGATTTTGCTGGAGTTATAAAACCTCGCGGTTATTTCCGTCAGTCGTTATGGTCAGACAAACCAATGGCGTATTTAGGAACATATCCGTTGACAAACGAGAAAGATATTTCTAAAGATGCTTGGGCAATCTGGAATTACGAAAACGGACAAAAAATACGTGTGGTTTGTTACACCAATGCAGCAAAAGCACGTTTAGAATTGAACGGAAAAGTTGTTGGCGAAACCAAATTATACGATGAAAAAACAGGAATTATCTATTGGGATATTCCATTTGCTTCAGGAAAATTAGAAGCAGTTGGTTTAGATAAAAATGATAAAGAAGTAAGCCGTTATGCAATCAATTCTACACAACAGCCAGTTGAGTTAACCATTGCCGATAAAGATATCACAATCAGCAAAGATAAAGGTGTGGCTAAAATTATGGTTCAGGTAAAAGACCAGAACGGACTTTCGGTAATGCTTTCAGACAATGAAGTAACTTGTACCATTACTGGCGCAGGAACTTTATTGGGATTAGAAGCTGGAAATAATAGCGACATGACCGATTATACTGATAATGTTCAAAGAGTTTTTCACGGACATATTGCAGCGTATATTCAAGCAAATGGAGATTCGACAGCACCAATCAAAGTGAAATTTACCAGTCAATGGTTAAAACCAGTTGAAGTTACAATAAATGTGAAATAGAAAAAATCCCAGAGGGATGATATATTTATAGAAAAGGGAGGTAGAAAATCCATAGCTCCAGCGGAGTGATATATCGTTTCGCTGGAGTTTTTTTGTACGGATATTCATCAAACAATTGCTATTTAATCCTTTGAAAGGTAATAAAATAGACGAGATTAAATTTTTTCATTATATTTAAAGTGTAAAAAATACACATATAACCACAAAACAATGAAAATTACAAACTTACTTACAATGGCGATAGGAGCTTTTTTTCTATCGGCCGCATCTAATGCACAAACCAAAACATTTCAAAAAGAAGAATTCAAACAATGGGCTCAAACTCCACCAATGGGATGGAATAGCTGGGATTGTTATGGACCAACAGTTGAAGAACACGAAGTAAAAGCCAATGCCGATTATATGGCTAAAGAGCTGAAGAAATTCGGCTGGGAATATGTCGTAGTTGACATTCGATGGTTTGTTGAAAACGACAAAGCAGGAGGCTACAACCAAACAGATCCACGTTACGTAATCGATCAATACGGAAGATATCAACCAGCGGTTAATAGATTTCCTTCAGCAAAAGACGGACAAGGTTTTAAACCTTTAGCTGATTATATTCATAAAAAAGGATTAAAATTCGGAATCCATATTATGCGTGGAATTCCTAAAAAAGCTGTTGAAGATAAACTGCCAATTAAAGGAACAAACGGAATCACTGCAGATCAAGTTTATTCTACAGCATTGCAATGCGAATGGTTAAGAGACAATTATACTGTTGTTGCAGACAAACCGGGAGCACAAGAATATTATGATTCTATTTTCGAATTGTACGCACAATGGGGAGTAGATTTTATTAAAATTGATGATTTATCAAGACCATATCACGAAGGCGAAATCAACTTAATTAGAAACGCGATCGACAAATGCGGACGCAAAATTGTTTTGAGCACATCGCCAGGAGAAACACCAATTGAAGCAGCGCCTCACGTAACAACACATGCTAATATGTGGCGTATGGTTGATGATGTTTGGGACACATGGCCTCATATTACACATTTAATGGATGTTGCTCAAAAATGGTATCCTTACATTGCGCCGGGAACATGGCCAGATTGCGATATGATTCCGTTAGGACGAATTTCAATCAGAGGAGAAAGAGGTGAAGATCGTATGACGCGTTTAACAAAAGACGAACAATATACTTTAATTACATTTTTTAATATCTTCAAATCACCACTATTTTTTGGTGGCGATTTACCAAGTAATGATGCCTTTACCTTATCGTTATTGACAAATAAAAATGTCGTGAAAATGCATAACGAAAGTACTGATGTAAAGCAGCTTTTCCAAAAAGATGGAAAAATTGCCGTGACTTCAAAAAATCCAAAAGACGGAACCGTTTATTTAGCGTTGTTTAATATTTCTGATAAAGATGCACAAAAAGTTGCTGTAAACCTTTCTGATTTAGGAATTTCAGGTTCAGCTGAAATTTTGAATATGTGGACAGGCGAAAAATCAAAAACAACTTCAACAGAAATTGGAGCAGATTTAAAACCTCATAGTTCTGTTTTATATCAGTTAAAAGGGAAAAAATAATGAAAATGGTTTTAAAATATAAACCATTAAACCTGATTTCATTTTTTTTATTCGTTTTTATAGTCTTTGGATTTGATGTAAAACCCAAATCAGAAAATCCAGATAAAGTATATTTATTTGCTTATTCGACTTTAAAAAATAATGGAAAAAATGGACTTCATTTTGCATGGAGTACAGATCAGCAAAACTGGTTTTCGATAGGTCCGGAATTTGGTTTTTTAAAATCAGATTTTGGAAGTTGGGGGCCAACGGGAAAAAGCATGTCAGAACCTTTTTTGGTTCAAGACAAGGCTGGAATTTTTCACTGTTTTTGGAGTGTAAAAGACAATGTTTTTGCACATTCAGAAAGTAAGGATTTAGTCAATTGGGGAAGACAAAATTACATTCAGGGAATGAAGAATTTTGTTGGAAAAAATCAAGATAAATCGGTTATTTCGAATGTTCAGGTAGATGAAAAAAATGATCAATATCTGATTCACTTTAGCGAAAGCGGGAAAAACTATTTTAGCACAACCAAAGATTTTAAAAGTTACAGTCCATCAGAAATTGATGCCGTTTCTTTAAAATTAAGAAAAGAAATTGCTATAAATGGAGAAGTTTTTCAAGGAACTTTTTTTAAGGTCGACTGGAGTTTGGTTGACAACATGATTAAAAAGATGGAATCGGTTAAGTTTAGAGATAAACAGAATACGACTTCTCCTAAAAGTGATAGTTTACTTTTTGTCGGATTAAAACCTGTAAAAGCAGAAATTGCTATTCGTACTGAAAAGGCAAAGAAAATCAGCAATATGCTTACAGGAGTTTTCTTTGAAGACATTAATTATGCTGCAGATGGAGGTTTGTATGGAGAACTGATTCAAAACCGTGATTTCGAATATTCGCTTCATGACAAAAAGGGAAGTGATGAAAAGTGGAATGCTTCAATGGCGTGGAGCGGCGATTTTAAAATTGCAAAAGAAAATCCAATTCATGTAAATAATCCCAATTATGCCATAATTTCTAAAGGAAGTATCAGCAATTCAGGTTTTGACGGAATTGCATTAAAAGCCAATGAAAAATACAATTTTAGTGTCTTTGCAAAAGGAACAAAAGCAGTTGTTCATTTAAAGTCGTCAAGCGGAGAAACTTTAGCGGAAGCGAAATTTACGCCTTCAGCTTCATGGAAGAAATTCGATTTAGTTTTGAAAGTTTCGAAAACGGTAAATGATGCTCATTTAGAAATTAGTACAGACGGAGAAACTGCCGTTGATATGGTTTCGCTTTTTCCGCAGAAAACATTCAAAAATCGCAAAAACGGACTTCGAGCAGATTTAGCTGAAACTATCGCAGATATGCATCCTAAATTTGTGCGTTTTCCTGGCGGATGCGTAGCGCACGGAGACGGCTTGCATAATATTTATAGATGGAAAAATACCATTGGACCGCTTGAAAGCCGTGTTCCGATGCGAAATATTTGGAATTATCATCAATCGATGGGATTGGGCTATTTTGAATATTTCCAGTTTTGTGAAGATTTAGGCGCTGAGGCCGTTCCTGTTTTGGCTGCGGGAGTTCCGTGTCAGAATTCATCTGATGGAGGTTCAGGACAGCAATTCGGAATTCCGATGGAAGATATGGACGAATATGTTCAAGATGTTTTAGATTTAATCGAATATGCCAACGGAAGCGTAAATACCGTTTGGGGTAAAAAACGTGCTGAAGCAGGTCATCCAAAACCATTCAATTTAAAATATGTCGGAATTGGGAATGAAGATTTAATCAGCGATGTTTTTGAAGAACGCTACAAAATGATTGTAAAAGCGGTACAGCAAAAATATCCTGAAATCATTGTTATTGGAACTGTAGGACCATTTTTTGAAGGAACAGATTATAACGAAGGCTGGAGAATTGCTGATGAATTGAAACTACCAATCGTAGATGAACATTATTATCAATCGCCGGGCTGGTTCATCAATAATCAGAATTTTTACGATAGTTATGATCGCGCAAAGTCTAAAGTGTATTTGGGAGAATATGCTTCTTGGGGCAATAAATTTTATAATGCTTTGGCAGAAGCGCTATATCTTACAGGCGTTGAACGTAACGGAGATGTGGTAACAATGGCTTCTTATGCGCCATTATTGGCAAGAGAAAAACATACACAATGGAATCCAGATTTGATTTATTTTACGGGAGATGAAGTAAAGCCAACGGTAAATTATTTTGTACAGAAATTGTATGGTCAAAATCCTGGCAATCATTATATAGAAAGCACTTTAAAGCTTTCGGATAGTAATGATGAAGTTAGAAAACGTATTTCAATTTCGGTTGTAAGAGATGAAGCTTCGGGAGATTTGATTATCAAATTGGTAAATGCGCTTCCTGTTTCAGTTGCACCAGCGATAAGTTTCGATAATTTAGCGCCAACAAAAAATATAACGTATACAGTTTTATCAGGAAATCCAGAGCTTACAACAGCAAGACCAGTTACGCAACAATTATCGGTTACAGCAGCATTTTCTAAAGAATTGCCACCGTATTCGTTTGTAGTAATGCGTATTAAAACAAAATAACTGCGAGAAGTTGCAGTAAATAAAAATAAAGAAAGAATGAAAAAATTACAATTAAGCTTTGTTGCATTGCTGTCATTTTTGAATGTAGTGCAAGGTCAGAATAGTGGAGTTCCACCCGTTATTGCAGAAAAAGATTTAACAGCCTATTTATTTGTTTATTTCATTGGAAATAAAGTCGAAGAAGAAGCAGTAAATTACGCCGTAAGTACAGACGGATATCATTATTATGCACTTAACAATAACAAGCCCGTTATAGACAGTAAAGCGATCAGTTCAACTGGTGGTGTTCGTGATCCGCATATTTTAAGAGGTGAAGATGGCAAAACATTTTATATGGTTTTAACCGACATGACTTCTTCAAAAGGTTGGGACAGCAATCGTGCGATGGTTTTATTAAAAAGTACTGATTTAGTAAACTGGAAAAGCAGTATTGTCAATATTCAAAACACATTTCCTGGAAACGAAAACCTAAAACGTGTTTGGGCGCCACAAACTATTTATGATGCAAAAGCAGGTAAATACATGATTTACTTTAGTATGCAACATGCAGGAGGTCCAGATAAGATTTATTACGCTTACGCGAATAAAGATTTTACAGCTTTGGAGGGCGAACCAAAATTGTTGTTTGTTCCAAAGTCTGGCAACGCTTGTATTGATGGTGATATCATCGAAAAAAATGGAGAATATCACCTTTTCTATAAAACAGAAACGAACACGCCTGGAATCAAAGTAGCAGTTACAAAAGATTTGACCTCTGGAAATTGGGTTGAAAATGACAATTATCTGCAACAGACAAAAGATGGAGTAGAAGGTTCGAGTGTTTTCAAACTGAATAATTCAGATGAGTATATTTTAATGTACGATGTGTACACTAAAGGAAGATATCAATTTACAAAAACGAAAGATTTAGAGCATTTCAGTGTAATTGATAATGACATTTCAATGGATTTTAATCCGCGTCACGGAACTATTTTGCCAATAACTCGTTCAGAATTGACCAGAATTACGAACAAATGGGGAACGCCTGCAAAACTTCCAAAAATAAATCATAATCCAGTTTTAGAAGGCTATTACGCAGATCCTGAAATTCTGTATTCAAACAAAACGAAAAAATACTACATCTATCCAACTAGCGACGGATTTGACGGATGGTCGGGTTATTATTTCAAAACCTTTTCTTCTGATAATTTAGTCGATTGGAAAGACGAAGGTGTAATTTTAGATCTTAAAAAAGATGTTCCATGGGGTAACAGAAATGCTTGGGCGCCATGTATTGTAGAGAAAAAGATAAAAGGAAAATACAAATATTTCTATTATTTCACTGCGGCACAAAAAGTTGGTGTAGCGGTTTCTGATAGTCCTACAGGACCTTTTAAAGATAGCGGAAAAGCAATTGTAGGGAAAAGACCAGAAGGAATAAACGACGGTCAGGAAATAGATCCAGATGTTTTTACAGATCCAAAAACGGGAAAAAGCTATTTGTATTGGGGAAATATGTACATGGGAGTTGCCGAGTTAAATCCTGATATGATTTCGCTAAAACCAGGAACGCAAAAGATTATTGCTGTAAATCCTTCATTCCGTGAAGGAACTTATGTAATCTACAGAAACGGAAAATACTATTTCTTTTGGAGCGAAGACGATACAAGAAGTCCGAAATACAAAGTGCGATACGGAATGTCAAATTCTCCAACAGGACCGCTTGAAATTCCAGAAAACAATATTGTAATTCAAGGAAGACCAGACGAAGGAATTTATGCAACAGGACATAACTCAGTTTTACAAATTCCGAACAAAGACGAATGGTATATTACATATCACAGATTCTCTTATCCAACAGGAATCAAAATGGGAGAAGCCGGAGGTTTTCACCGTGAAGTCTGTATCGATAAATTAGAATTTAATGCAGACGGAACTATTAAACAAGTTGTTCCAACTCATGATGGAATACAAGGATTGAAATAATTTAGTACTATTCAATTTAAAAAGCCACTTTTCTTTTTTGCTAAGTGGCTTTTTACTTTTTTTTGAGATATTAGCAGTGAAACTTTGTTTCGAAACAAAAATCAATTATGCAGGATATAGATGAAAGTACAGTCCCATTTTGTTGGGCAGAAGATAAAAAGTTTGAATGGGGAGAACCTTATACAGTTTATCATCCTATTTTTAAAATATCTCCGACAGATCCTGTATTTACATTAGAAGATTCGATAATAATAATTGGCGAAAATAATTTGAAAAAGCAATTGTTGTCTTTGCATAATGTATTAATCAATTATGAAGAATTTGACCGAATTGAAAATTACAAGGAAGAAAAATTCGATAGAATAAAAATTTTAGAACTGATAGATTTTTATCTAAAAGAAAATGAAGGTAAGTTAACGCCTTATGAGAAATATGACGAGTATGGAAATGAACTGTACTATATCTTCTTAATAGAGGAGAAAGCAAATAGAAAACTACATTTCGTAAATTGGGCTGAATAAAATTATGGCAGTATTTTCAGATCTTGAGCTAGTAACCTCAGAAGCAATTTCAAAAGAAATATTTCCTGTTTTGGTATTGATGTCAATTGCAGATCAAGAAAGAATGAAAGATTATTACGGTAAAAATCCAGAACACCGATTTAATAATTTACAATTAACAGAAAATCAAATCTTAGTAGAATGTTGCTCTGATTACACAGATATTCCAACAGGTAGTAAATTCGACGTTATTTTTGCAGGAAGAGATGTTGAAAATTTCAGGAATGTCGTTGCAGTTTTAGAATATGCTTCATACAATAGAAGTTTTGAAGTCGATTTAGTGCCTAGAGGTTATTCGCCATTAGGTATAATAAATTTTCCAGAAGGCAAACCGGAAATATTAAGTAAATTAATGCTTGAAAGTGAAAATAGAGATTTCAATAAATATGATAAACTTTATTTGACAGATAAAAAAGTTCTAGAGAAAATCTTAAAGGAATTTGATAAAAGAAAAGAGTAATAAAAAAAACGAGGCTTTTAAGGCCTCGTTTTTTATTTCTTATATGATTTTATTTAAGCTGTCTGATCATCAATAGTAGCCTCAGGAGCGTTTTTCTTTACAGATTCGATTCCGTTTTCTCTAGCTGCTACACTTTCGTACATTTCGCTTGAACCAATAATCTGACCGTTTCCAGCTTTTAAATTGAAATATGGTTTTCCGTTTTTAGCTTCTTTTCTGTCATAACGATTATCGTCAGCTGCGTTGTTTTTTACAGATTCAATTCCATTATTACATGCCGCTTTTGTAGTGTAGCCTTCGCTTGTCAAAATAGTCTGGCCATTACCAGCTTTTAAATTGAATTGAAACTCGCCGTTGGTTCTAGTAGTGATTACAAATTTTCCCATGTAGTTTATTATTAAAGTTAGGTAATATTAATTTTGCTTTAGATAAAAATACAAAACTTAGTAATATAAATCATACGTCAATTTGAAAAAATGATTATCTTAATGATAAAAAATATACTTGGGTTATATTCCTAAACGAAAATCAGAAACATTTTTTTCTTCTAGATTGATTTCTTCAAAAGTGCTTTGCGTTCCTTTTTCCATAGGGCATTGTGTACTAATTCCCATCCAGATTTCTTTTGGGTAATTGTTTTTGTACAAACGAACCATCTGCCAGTTCTTTTTATCTAACGAATAATAACTTGCCACCGTTTTAGTGTCAGAAGTGATTTTCATGTAAACAGAAGGCTCTTTTACTACATCGTGATTGTTATCATCAGAAGTTCCCATTGTGCGAACCGTTACAATTCTGTGATTGCCTCTTTCGTCTTGCTCAAAACAGAATTTTTGGTAGAAACTGTCATTCACATAAATGTATAAAACACCAGCGTTGTACAAACCTTTTTCTGTAAACTCTGGCGTCACTTTCGCGGTAAGCGTAAAAGGTTTTGTATTGTCTACTTTAGATAAAAGCATTGGTGCAGTAGTGTTAGACAATTTTCCGTCTGGATCAGAAAAATAATCTGATTTTTCGCCAGCTTTAAAAATAACTTTTTCGTTTGCTTCAGTTTTAATTAACGAATCAGCACCGTTTACTGCTTTTGTAAAATGGATAGAAGATAATTTAATATCACAAGGCGAACCATTTACAAATGCAGAATCTGTTTTTGTTTCTTCTTTCATGGTTGTTTTAGCAGTTTCGTTTTTAGTATTGCAGCTCGTTAAAGCAGAAAGACTAAGGATAATAATGGCGTTGTAAAAAAATGTTTTCATAGATTATTTTTTTGGGATAGAAAGTGATATTTTTAATTTTCCAAAAATAGAATTGCTTCAAAAAAGGGGCAATACGTAAAATTAACCAATTATACTTTCTAATGCCACAGAATTCTTCGATCGAAAATCAGTTAATGTCCACATTTTTAGAACAAAAGTTTGAGATTGGAGAATCTAATGATATCGAAATGTACAAACAGTTTGTCATCAATTATGTCAAAATAGAACAATGTGTGGCCGTTTTATCCGATTATCAATCCGACAAAAGTTATATTTATGCAGGAAGTTTCGGTTCGATTTTCGGACTTCCAGATGAAAACTCTGTAATCGATTCAGCTTTTGAAGAATGTATTTTCACTAAAATCAACTCGAATGATTTAATTGAAAGACACGTTTTAGAACTTAATTTCTATGAATTTTTAAAAGAAATTCCGAGAGAAGAATATAGTAATTACAGTACTTTGAGTCGTCTTAGAATGAAAGATTCTAACGATAAAATTACGTACATCAACCATCGAACTATTTATTTAAACACGTTTAATAACGGAAGTATTTCACTTGCATTATGTTTGTATTTGCCTTCAACAGATTTACAGCCTCGAACAGGAATTGACGGAAAGATTTTTAATATCAGAACTGGCCAAGTAATCGAATCTGAAAAGTATAAAAACAATACTGAAAATATACTTTCTAAAAGAGAAATAGAAGTTTTGACCAGTGTTGCAAAGGGAAATAAAAGCGAACAAATTGCAGCAGAAATGCATATTTCGGTTTACACTGTAAGACGCCACAGACAGAATATTATTGAAAAATTAAAAGTAACCAATACGGCAGAAGCTATTCAAACGGCTTTTGTTATGGGAATTATTTCGCTTTAATTTTCATTTCATAAAAAAAGAGACATCATAAAATGTCTCTTTTTTGTATTTAAAATATTCGATTTGTTATTTAACCGTGATAGGCAATTCAACTGTTGTTTTATCCCATCCAATAACTAAATTAGCTACGTTACCTTGAGTTGTAAAAGCAATAGATAAAGCCTCAATAACATCAGAAACAGATTTAACAGGAACAGAAACTCTTACAACATCTTTCTTTTCGTCATAAGCATAACTACCCCATAAATCTAATTCTTTATTGATGATGATAGTCCATTTGTCTTTTTCTGGAATAGCAAATAAACTATAGTATCCTGCAGCAACTTTTTTACCGCCAATCGTTACGTCTTTGTAGAATTTGATTTCTGTATTTTCGTTAGCACCAACTCTCCAAACTTCACCGAATTTTACAACATCGCCAAAAATAGTTCTGCCTTTTGCAGTAGGTCTTGCGTAAAGAACTTTGATAACTGGATTTGGATTATCTGTTTTTTTGAATTTAACCGCCTTGTTTGGGAAATAAGAAATATCAACAGGACTATTGTCTAGTGGAGCAAATTTCACTATGTCTTGTGCCTGAACTGTAAAAGCAGCAAACAACGTAACTGCCAGTAAATAAATTTTTTTCATAAGATTACAATTTTTAGAATAACTACAAAGTAAGTTAATAATGAAGAAAAATCATATAATTTACAGTTTGTTTTTTGTTAATGAATTGGTAATGGCTTTATTCATTTTTCTTTTTAGTATACCAATTCTGCATAATGTAAAACGCTTTTTTCTTTTCGCCATCATTTGAAATTAAACCTTTACGATTGTAACCGTCCTGAATTCCTGGAAGCAATCTTTTCGGCGATCTGAAATCAACCAAAATCCAAGGACTTGTGCCGCTTAGATGTGGAATCTTTTCGATCATTTTTAAATTCTGAATGTATAAATATTCCTGATATTCTTCGGTCCAGCGTTCATTTTTCTCTCCATGAAAACCAGCTTTAGCATCACCGCCAAATTCAGAAACAATGACAGGTTTGTTGTAATTTGATTTCCAAGAGATTTTCTCCGCATCCTCAAGATTTCCGCCGTACCAACCCAAATATTGATTGAAAGCCACAACATCTAAAACTTCACCAATTGGATCATCAATCGTTTCTTTTTTAGTCAATAAAGCAGCACTGATTAATCTCGTATTATCTAATGATCTTGTGTGTGAAGCCAAATTTTTGATAAAAGTATTTCTCGCATCAGAAATTGGCGTTTCATTTGCCATTGACCAAATAATAATGCAGGCTCTGTTTTTGTCTCTTGTGATAGAAGCAGTTAATTGATCTTCTGCATTCTGATAGGTATTTTTATTTGTAAATTCTACGGTCCAATATACCGGAATTTCTTCCCAAACCATGATTCCCATTTTATCCGCTTCGCGAATGATATTTTCGTTGTGAGGATAATGCGCCAAACGAACATAATTACAGCCTAACTCTTTTGCCCAATTTAATAAACGTAAAGCATCTTCTTGAGAATTAGCACGTCCGCCTTTGGCATTTTCTTCATGTATCGAAATACCACGTAAAAAGATCGGTTTTCCGTTTAGCAGAATTTTATCTTCTTTGGTTTCGATAGTTCTAAAACCAATTTGATCTTTTAATTTTTTTCCGTTAAAATCAATCGTCACGTCGTACAATTTCGGATTTTCAGGAGACCAATAAGAGATTTTTTTAGCTGGAATTTCGAAGTTTAAAATTCCCTGAGCATCTGCTTTTCCTTTAAAATTGATTTTTAATTCCGGAATCGAAATCGAAACATTATTTTGAGAAGCTTCTAAATTGTTGATTTTGATAAAACCAGAAATAACATCTGCATTGCCTTTTTTCAGCTGAATAGTATAATCTTCTATAAATGAAGCGTCTTCTTCAATTAAAGTTACATCGCGAGTGATACCGCCGTAATTCCACCAATCGGTGTTTACAGTTGGAACATCTTCTTTATGTCGAGTATTGTCCACTTTTATAACCAAATAATTGTCTTTTGGCTGTACAATTGAAGTCACTTCGTAATTAAACGGAGTAAAACCACCTTCGTGAGTTCCTAGTTTTTTTCCGTTTAAATAAACGTCTGCTTTGTAATTAATTGCACCTAAATATAAAAAAAGACGTTTTTTAGCTGCCAAATTATAATCGAAAGACTTTTTGAACCATACATTTCCTTCGTAATATTTCAGTTCTGGAACCTGAGAATTCCAATCGCCAGGAATCGTGATTGTTGGCGATTTATCAAAATCATATTCTACCAATTCCTGTTTGTTTTGAGCATGATAATTACTGAAAAAGGCTCCTTTTGCTGGTGTTTCTTGTTTATCGTATTGATCTAAGTGAAAGCTGTAAAATCCAGTTTGATAAGGATCGATGATGTAATTCCAAACTCCGTTTAGCGAAGTAGTATTTCGATTTGGAACATTGGAGATTAAATTTTGTGCAAATCCCAGAAGAGAAGAGGTTAGGAGTAATGCGGTTAATAGTTTTTTCATTTTTTGTATTAATTTGTTTTTTTGTTTTGCCACGAAGGCGCTAAGGCACGAAGGTTTTTTGTTCTTACAAAGTCGCAACTTTTTGTCATTCCGACGGAGGAGGAATCACACTAGAAGCTCCACATAGAATTTCGCCAATCTTTGTCGATTTGCGAGTGTGATCCTTCCTCCGTCAGGATGACAAACAAGACAAAAAAACTTAGTGTCTTAGCGTCTTTGTGGCAATAATTCTTATTTAACAGGAATCCTCAAGTATTCCCCTTTAAAACTTTGATTCAAAGCGGTCATTTCGATTGGTGTATTAGAACCATCAGGAATTACTTCGATAGAAGCTTTTCCATTCGCCATTCTAATCGATTCGCTTCCCGTTGGTGTTCCTTGATTTTTTAATGTTTTTCCTCCCTTTAAACATTGAAAATAAACACTCGCTTCATAATCCAAACAACGTAAATTGTTATTGTCAACAGCAATTGCAGTTACCAAATAATTTCCGTTTTTTAATTTTTCTGATGACAATTGCAATGAAACCGCCGTATCATTTTTATTGAAACGGTAATTTACTTTCAACGTATCTGAAACTGTTTTTCCATCTTTTGTTTTTCCAATTGCAATTAAAACATTTTCACCTTTCGTAAAATTGACATCCCAAGTTAAACCATTTGCGGGATATAGAGAAAGATTTCGTTGTTTTTCTCCCAATGATTTTCCGTTATGAGATAACGTTGCTTTATCGCAATTACTGAAAACGCTGATTGTTCTCGGCGTATTTTCAGGACCTTGGCGCTCCGTCCAAGTATGCGATTCGATGTATGTAAATGGTTCTTTTGCCCAATAACTTTTAAAAACATAATACGCATCTTTCGGAACTCCGTTTCGATCTGTAAGCCCTTTTTGATTCATGTACGGAATATCATCTTCTGGACGTAACGGCGTTGCAAAATCCTTGAATGCCCATTGAACATTTCCCACAAATGTTGGGTCACTCTCGGATATATGCAAATGCCAGTCAAATAAATCAACTATATAATTTTCGCTCCAATCGCCAATTTGAGCAATGTTTGCGACTTTAGTCTGAACAATTGCTTCTTCCCAACCTTCGGCTTTTATAACATTTTCTCCCGTAATAGGGTTTTCGCTGTGACGCCCAACATGACTGTCTCCACCATATTCAGCATGAATAAAATGTTTGTATTCTTTTTTGTAAACATCAATAGCTTTTTGATAGCTTTTGTAGCTTCCAGAATACCAGCCCGACCAAATCGAAGGCGAGAAGACATCTACAATATGCGAACCTTCGTAATATTTTCTAATCGCCGTTTTTCTTGTTGGATCGAGTTTATGTGCGATATCATTCAATTCCGTTAAAAAGGCATTTGTTTTTTCTGCATTATCGCCATCGGGAAAATCAGGAAGCCAGTTTATCTCATTTCCTAAAGACCAGATAATAATACTCGGATGATTATAATTTTGATTGATGATTTCTTCCAGCATATTTTTGGCGTTGGTTTTCCAAACCTCATTTCCAATTCCGCCGCGACACCAAGGCAATTCGTCCCAAACCAATAAACCTAATTCGTCGCAAGCTTTGTAAACTTCGGGATCTTGCGGATAATGCGCCAAACGAACAAAATTTGCGCCCATTTCTTTTATCGATTTCATGTCTGCCCAATGCTGTTCGTTGGTCATCGCTGCACCAACTCCCGCTTGTTCTTCATGACGATGTGTGCCGCGAATCAGCAGACGTTTTCCGTTAAGGTAAAAAGGACCATGATCTTTAAACTCAAACCATCTAAAACCAACTTTCTCAGAAACGCTGTCTTTAATTTGATTTTTTTCAGATAAAGAAGCAGTCAATTTATATAAATTAGGTTTTTCGGTATCCCAAAGTTCTGGGTTTTTGATGTTTTCGAAAGTAATCGTAGAAGTTTTATCCGAAACGGGAATTGTTTTGCTCGCTACTTTTTTTCCTTTCGGATTTTTTAAAGTTATTGTTAATGATAAATCTTTTGCATTATCGGAATTTATAATGGATGAAACAATCTGAACAGAAGCTTTTTTAGCTGAAACTTCTGGTGTAGTAATTTTGATATTTTCGATGTGATTTTTGTATTTAGAAACCAACCAAACATCGCGCGTGATTCCGCCGTAAATGAAGAAATCGCTTTTTTGAGACGGAATAACTTCAATATCATAACTATTGTCCACGCGAACTAAAATGTCGTTGTTTCCTTCTTTAATGAATTTCGTAATATCGATAGAAAAGCCAATATAACCGCCAATATGCGATCCAGCTTCTTTGCCGTTTACATATACATTAGTCGTTACATTTGATCCTTCAAAATAGAGAGAATAAACCCGATTTGGATCGATTTTAGAAATGTTGAGCTTCTTTTGGTACCAACTTGCATCACGTCGGTAACCAGGCATTAAATCGGTTGCATCTTCTGCATTCCAAGTGTGAGGTAAATTTAATGAAACCCAATTTGAAGCTTTCTGTGCCTCGTTGAGGTTTGATGTATGATTTTCTAAATAAAGCCAATTGTCGTTAATGTTCATTTTTGTCTGAGCAAAACTGCTGCTCAGACAAATTTGAAACAAAACAAAAAGCGCAAAAATTGAAAATGTATTGTTATGTCGTTTTTTCATAAGTTATTAAGCTTTTTTTAGGTGCAAAGGTTCAATGTGACAAAGTGCCAAAGGGACAGAGTGACAAAGGCTAAAAACTTTGTCACTTTGTAACTCTGTTTCTTTGTTACTTCTTCCTCAAAAGTGCTTCTAGAAAATAATAATCAGCATAGATTATTGGTTCGTCGATTTCGTCGTGTTTTGGCCAGTTTCCTGTGCTGTGATCGAATAGGAATGGTGCTTTAATTTGTGTATCCAAAATATATTTATCTGTTTGCACGGAAGCCATTAATTTATCGGCGAAAGCCAAATAACTTTTATTTTTGGTATAAGTATACAATTCGTATAATCCTGATGCCATAACCATTGCGGCAGAAACATCACGAGGAGCATTTGGAATACTTGGATCTTTAAAATCCCAATACGGAATTCCGTCTTCTGGCAGGTTTTTGTTCGTCATAAAATAATGCGCAGTTGCTTCGGCTTGATTCAAATAAGCAGGATCTTTTGTGTAGCGATAAGACATTGTAAATCCGTAAACTGCCCAAGCCTGACCGCGCGCCCAAACAGAATCATCATTATAACCTTGAAGCGTTGTTTTCTTTCTGACTTCGCCCGTTGTTGGGTTATAATCGATTACGTGATAGCAGGAATTGTCTTCTCTAAATTGGTTTTTTAAAGTCGTATTAGCATGCTGAATCGCAACATTGCGGTATTTTGGATTTCCAGATATTTTAGATGCTTCAAAAAGCAATTCCAAATTCATCATATTATCAATGATTACAGGATAATCCCAGATTTCTTTGTTGAAATCCCAAGAACGAATCGAGCCCACTTTTGGATTAAATCTTTTGCATAAAGTTTCTGCGCCTTTAACAATTACAGCTTTGTATTCTTTCTTGTTTTCCACTTTTAGAGCTTCTCCAAAACTGCAAAACACTTTAAAACCTACGTCATGCGAATTACTATTGACACTTTCCTTTTTGCTGAAAGGAGTCCATTTTTGGGCTTGTTCTTTGTATTTTGAAACGCCTGTTAATCGGTACAATTGCCAAAGATTTCCAGCGAAGAAACCACTTGTCCAATCTCTAGACGGCACTTTACGAATTTCAAGCGTTTTAATATTCATACTTCTTGGCATTGACATTGAATCGACGGGATAATCTAATAGCATTTTGTAACGCGTTTCCAGTTTTTCAGTCGCTACTGAAGTGGTTTGGGTTTGAGAATTAATTCCAGATTTGCATGCTGTTACCAGCGATGCAAATCCAAGAATTAAAGAAATGAAATTGACATTCTTCATATTAAATAATAAATATTTTGAGTAATTAACTGAATGAATCTCTAACACATAGAAACATAGTTGTAGATAATTCTAAAAAGGCGTTTTCACTTTATTTAAATAAACATAGCTATGTGTGAATGACTAGTCATTTTCGTAAGCCTTTTTAATCAAAAAAAGATCTATGTTTCTATGTGTTTAAAAAAATATTCAGGTAATCTAATTTTTTAATAACCAGGATTATTCGGTTTTAAATTCGGATTAATTGCCAATTCTGTTCCAGGCAATGGCCATAAATAATCTCTGTTTGGATCAAAATTAGCATGTGGCTCTAAACCATTTGCTCCAAATACTTCTGGTCCGATTTTTAATCTTTTGATATCATACCATCTGATGTATTCAAAAGCCAATTCTAATCTTCTTTCGTCAATAACCATTTTTCTAAAATCGGCTTGCGAAAGTCCTGGAGTTACATTTGCAGGAAAAGAAACCAATTTGCCAGCTTTGTTTCTCGCTCTTGCACGAACTCGGTTTACATAACTATCAGCTTCTGCAGTTCCTGGATTAATTTCGTTTAAAGCTTCAGCGGCTGTTAATAAAACTTCTGCAAAACGCATGGTTATGTAATTGTGCTGAGAAGTTCTTCCGTTAGCACCAGCTTTTCCAGGAAAACGGTAATATTTTGCAATATGCGGACGAGGCGCTTTTTCGTTATCGCTTGAAGGATAAACTTGAAGTGATCCGCCTGGGCCCGTTTTCTTTCTGATAATCGTATCAAAACTTACAGCTCTTCTGTAATCTCTCTGATCCCAAGTATTGAATACTTTCAAAGATGGAACGGCAACAGAGAAACCTTGTCCGTAGCTGTAACTGTCATCTTTTAAAGAACCTGTAAAGAATGCAGTATAATCTTGGCCGTAATTTCCTGATGTTAAGTTATTAAAATCGATTGTAAAAAGCGGCTCTTTTAGTGAAGCTGTTTTTGTAGCATTGAACAAGTCCTGAAAATCGGCATCTAAACCTAAACCAAATTTTGCTTCGTTTGTGATTACGAATTTCGCTTCGTCATACGCTTTTTGGAAATTTCCTAAAGTCAAGTAAACAGAAGCTAAATATCCTGCTGCAGTACCTTTTCCCGGGACAGCTTTTACTTTTGGTTTATCATCTAGCCATTGTTTTGCAAACTCTAAATCGGCAATGATTTTTGGATAAACATCTGCTTCTTTAGTTTTACTTAAAGAATTTACTTGAGATACATCATTCACAACAAAATCTACGTATGGAATATCTCCAAAAAGACGAACCAAATGATAGTAAGCAAATGCTCTTGCAAAATAAGCCTGAGCCACAATAGCGTTCACTTTTGCTGGATCTCCAGGCGTTTTTTTAGCACCTTCAATCGCTTGATTTGCAGCAGTGATGATAACGTAAGATTGAGGCCAAAAGTTCGCAACAAGCGCATTGGTATCATTCATAGACATGTCATTTACATCGATACGTGCTGCTTGAGTAGTTCTATCGCCAATATCGGCCATATCATCGCGAAGCATTAGGGCAATTGTAAATTCTCTTCCCCAATAATTGTTGTGTGCAATATTGGCAAAAGCGCCGTTTACAGCAGCCTGTAAATCGTCTGTATTATTGAAAAAGTTTTCTGGACGAATAATTCCTACTGGTTTTTCTTCTAGATCAGAACAGCTAAAAAAAGCAAGTGTTCCAAAACAAAGAAGAGCTATATATTTTTTCATAGTTGTATTAGATTAAAATTTTAAATTGAATCCTGCTGTAAACGTTCTTACGTTTGGATATCCTCCGTAATCCAATCCTAAATAAGTATTACTTCTAGAGTTAGAGTCGTTTAAGTAATTCGTTTCAGGATCTGTTCCTGGATAATTGGTAATTGTCCAAATGTTTTGAGCACTGATGTAAAAACGAACTTTGCTTAATCCCATTTTCGAAACTACTTTTTCATCTAAACTGTATCCGATAGAAATGTTTTTCAAACGGATATAACTTCCATCGTAAACAAATCTTGAAGTGATTCTTTTCGTTCTCGCAGCATTTGCAGGAACATTTGTGTCAGTGTGAGTTGGTGTCCAAGCGTCTAAAACCTCAGTTGTAGCATTGTTGTTTCCAGAAGCCAATTCCATCAACGTATAATTCAAGATTTGACCTCCTTGCGAACCTTGGAAGAAGATATTCAAGTCCAGATTTTTATAAGTGAAATCATTGTTGAATCCGAAGATGAAATCTGGATTTGGATTTCCAATAATGGTTTTATCCTGAGAATCTAATTTTCCGTCTCCATTTACATCTCTAAATTTTTCACCACCTGCCGCAGTTTCAAAGTTTCCTGGCAGAACTGCTTCTCCTTGCTGAATTACACCATCATAAACAAATCCGAAGAAAGATCCAACAGGTTGTCCAACTCTTAAAATCTGAGATTCAGTTGCCAAGAAATGTCCTGGAGCAGAGTTGATTAAAAGATCTTTGTTGTCTGCTAATTTCAACACTTTGTTTTTGTTCGAAGAAATATTAAAGTTGGTTGACCAGGTAAAATCAGCACCAATAAAGTTTCTCGTATTAATTCCTAATTCCCATCCTTTATTTTCTAATTCTCCTACGTTTTGAAGCTGAGAAGCAATTCCAGAAACACCTGGAAGCGGTCTGTTGAATAGCAAATCTTTGGTGATTGTTTTATAATAATCTGCTGTAATGCTGATTCGGTTATCAAATAAACCTAAATCAATCCCGTAATCTTGTTGGTATGAAGTTTCCCATTTCAAGTTCGGATTATCTAAAGAAGTTAACTGAACCGCATTTGTAATCACATCACCGCTCACATAGTAAATTTCAGAGAATCTAGAAAGAGTAGAATAGGCGCCAATTGAAGGATTTCCTGTTGCTCCGTAACTTGCCCTTAATTTTAAATTTGAAACCGTTTTATTGTCTTTCAAAAAGTTCTCTTTGCTAATGTTCCATCCAATTGCTCCAGAAGGGAAAGTTCCGTATTTGTAGTTTTTACTAAAACTTGAAGAACCATCTCGTCTTGCTGTAAACGTTAGTAAATATTTATCAGCATAATCGAAGTTCAACCTTCCGAAAGCAGAAATCAATTCGGTTTCAGATAAACCAGAATCAGGTTTTAAGAAAACAGTTCCAGCGCCTAAATTTCGGTATGAATTGGTATTCGTTAAGAAACCTCTCGAAGCTGCATACGAATTTTCGTTTTTGTTTTTTTGATATGAATATCCACCCAGAACCGTTAGGATTCCTTTGTCGATAATTTCACGTTTGAAGGTCAAATAATTCTCTGTCAAGAAAGAAGAAAATCTGGTGTTGTTTACTGAAGCTTCTCCTTTGATATTTTTTCCTGCAATTAAAGTGGAAGGAATGAATCTTCCTGTTTGCGAATTGTTATCGGTTAAACCTAAAGTAGTTTTAAAATCAAGATCTTTTGTGATTTGATATTGAGCGAAGAAATTGTTTCGGTTTACGATAGAAACGGTTTCCAAAATGTTTTCCATTGCAGTTGCGTACGGATTGTCAATATCGTCTCCAATTGGAGCAGTGGTCGTATACGTTCCGTCTTCATTGTAAATTCCTTTATCTGGCATAAAACGATAAGCAGAAGCAATTACACCCGCAGCACCAGTTCCTCCAGCGCTTGTTTGGCTTACGATTCCTTCTTTGTTTTGTTTGCTAGTAAAGGTGTTTAAACCGACTTTAAATTTTGGAGATAAATCGGCTTCAAGATTACCGACAATAGTATATTTATCAATACCAGAATTGATTACAACTCCATTTTGGTTGAAATAGGTTCCAGAAACATAATATCTCACATTATCAGATCCGCCTGAGAAAGACAATTGGGTATTCGAAATCATACCTTCGCGATAGATAACATCTTGCCAATCTGTATTTGCAGGACCTTGCGTATGCGTAGTAAAACTTTGTCTGTAAGCGGCAAACTGATCAGCGTTCAATAAATGCAATTTGTTGTTTACAGATTGAACAGAAGTCGAATTGCTAAACTCAATTACTGGTTTTCCCGCTTTTCCTTTTTTAGTTGTTACCATGATAACTCCGTTTGATCCACGAGATCCGTAAATTGCCGTTGCCGAAGCATCTTTTAAAACTTCGATAGAAGCAATGTCTTGAGGTGCTGGCATAGAAACGCCTGCAAAACCATCAACAACGATTAAAGCATCTCCACTTGCATTGATTGAAGTTCCTCCACGAACTCTAATTTTTGTTGGAGCTCCAGGTTCACCACCATTATTAGACATTACCGAAACACCCGCTGCACGACCTTGTAAAGCTTGTTCTGCATTTAAAACAGGATAAGCCGTCAACTCTTTTGCAGTTACCGAAGATACAGATCCTGTAATATCGCTCTTTTTACGTGTACCGTAACCTACAACAATAACTTCGTCAAGCGCTTTTGTATCTGGTTTTAAGCTTACATTGATAACATTTTTGGTTCCAATTGGAACTTCAACAGTTTGAAATCCGACAAAGTTGAAAACTAAAACAGCATTTTTCTCTCCTACAATTACAGTATAATTTCCGTCCATATCAGCAGAAGCGCCAACAGAGGAATTTTTGATATAGACATTAGCACCAGGAAGCCCGAGCAAATCTTCACTGGAAGTTATTTTTCCAGTTACTTTTCGTTCCTGTGCATGCATCACGATATTTACCAGTAAAAAAGATACTAGTAAACACCATTTAAACGATTTGTTTTTTTGGTTTGTAAACATTCATTTTTTGGTTTTAAGGTTAATAAGTTAGATAAAGTAGAAAAGCAATAAACTCATTCCGATTATGATGGCGACAAACAGAATTTGCAGCAATAAGAATTTTGTTTTTTTGATTTTCATATCGCAAATGTATAGGCCGAAAAAGAAATAGAAATACAAAAAAGGGTATCTAAAAATTCAGATACCCTTTTTTAAGCCTTTAAAAATGCGGATTGTTTAAAAAACCGTCGAAGATTTGTAAAATTTGTCGGCGTATTGAGATGGAGTCTCACCGTACTTTTTCTGAAAGCATTTGCTAAAGTATTTCGGATTATTAAAACCGACTTTATAACTGATTTCGGAAACCGTTAATTTGTTTTGTTCTAATAATTGAGCCGCACGTTTTAATCTGATTTCGTGAATGAATTCATTTGGTGTACAATTGGTCCAAGCTTTGATTTTTAAAAATAACATCGTTCGGCTGACACCCAATTCGGAACAGAAAAACGGAATATCAAATTGTTCGTTTGAAATGTTTTCTTCAACAATTTTGAATGCTTTTTTCAATAATTCTTCATCCAAAGAAGAAACCGTGATTTCTGAAGGAATAAAACTGTCTTCGCTTGAAAATTTGATTTTTAAACGTTCAGTTGTGTTCAGAAGATTTTTGACGCGAAGTCTGAATTCCATTAAATTGAATGGTTTACTGATGTAATCATCGGCGCCACTTTCTAATCCTTCAAATTTGTAAACCAATGAAGATCTAGAAGTCAGTAAAATAACAGGGATATGACTCGTTTTGATGTTTTCTTTTATTTTTGAACACAGTTCAGTACCAACCATTTCAGGCATAATAACATCGCTGATAATCAAATTCGGAACAAATTTTAACGCTTTTTCTAAAGCTATTTTTCCATTTTCAGCTTCGATAATATTGTAGTCTTTTTTGAGAAGATTTTTCATGAATTTCCTCAAGACTTTATGATCTTCTACAATTAAAATCGTTTGTTTTTCTTCGTTTACAATTAAATCTTCGATATCATCATTTTCGATTATTTCTGAAGTTTCTAATTGAGCGTTATATTGTTCAATATCGTCACTGATTTTAAAATCAGAAATAATTTCGCTGTCCAGAAGATGTTCGCGTCCAAGCGGTAAAGTCACTTTAAAAATGACACCGCCAGAAGTTTTGTTCGTGACATCGATTTTTCCTTTATGCAACTCCACAATGTTTTTTACAATCGAAAGTCCAATTCCTGTTCCTTTGTTATAATTTTTCTGAACCTGATTGTGCATTGGAATTTCAAAAAACAAATCGAAAATCTTATCGATATGTTCTTCAGAAATTCCAACTCCAGAATCTTCAACCGCAATAAAAAGATTCTGCTGATCGTGATTGATTTTAACTTTGATCGAACCACCTTTTGGTGTATATCTAAAAGCATTCGAAATCAAATTATAAAATACACGTTCGAGTTTGTATCGATCAAAATAGACTAGAATTTCTTCGTTTTCTGTTTCAAACGAATAATCGTAACCGCCATCTTTGGCATATTCAATAAACGATAAAAAGATTTCTTTAGTAAATTTTACAATGTTTCCGTTTGCTGATTCTAATGAAACTTGATGATTTTCAAGTTTTCTAAAATCCATTAAACGATTAATCAAACTCAACAAATGATTCGCGCTTCCTTCAATAACCAAAAGCTTTTTATACATTTCGTTGGTTCCGTTATAATCGGCTAGAATTTGCTGTAATGGCCCTAAAATCAAAGTTAAAGGCGTTCTGAATTCGTGTGAAATATTCGTAAAGAAATCCAGTTTCAGTTTGTTGTTTTCTTCAATTCGTTGTGTTTCCAGATATTCCAGTTCAAGTTTTTGCTTCAATCTGGCTTTCGATTTCATAATCCAAATCAATCCGTATAAACCTAAACCAATTATAATTCCGTATAATAAAAATGCCCAAATGCTGCGCCACGGAGCTGGATTTACAACAACGATTAAAGTCGTTGGAGTCTTATTCCAAACTCCGTCGTTATTCGCGCCACGCACTTCAAAAGTATAAGTTCCTGGATTCTGAATCGCAAAATTGGCTTCACTATTTTTAGTCGTTGTCCAGTTATTTTCTAAACCAACCAAACGATAGCTATATTGATTGTTTTTGGATCGAATGTAATTTGGAATTGCAAAACTGATCGAGAAGTTTGCTTTATCGTAATCCAAAGTAATGTTTTTGGTAAAACCGATACTTTGTTCTAAAATTCCGTCTTTATCATGCGCATTTACGGTTTCGTTTTTAATTTTCAAATCGGTAATTAAAACCTGTGGAGCATAATTGTTTAAAGATATTTTTGTTGCATCAAAAAAGGTTGCACCCGATGGACTTCCGAAATAAAACTGATTTGAACCTAATTTTAAAGCCGAATTATCATTGAATTCATTACTCGCCAAACCATCTTTCTGGTCGTAAATTACAATTGATTTTTTAATCGTATTGTATTTGATAATTCCTTGATTGGTACTAATCCATAAGTTTTGATCGTCATCTTCTAAAATGGAGTGAATAGAAGTAATTACCGTATTTCCGATTCTAAGATTGATTTTGGAGAACTTTTTTCCATCAAAAACATGAAGTCCTTTTGCTTTTGTTCCGACCCAAATTTTATTCTGAGAATCTTCAAATAAAGTCAAAATATCATCGCCAGACAAAGCCGAATGATCGTAAAAGAAATGCTGTATTTGATATTTCTTCGGATCAAAATTTCGAAGCGAAATGCGATTTAAACCATTTTGAGTTCCCAGCCAAATTGAATTTTGTTTGTCAATCAAAATGCTTCGAACCATATTATTGGTTAGAAAAGCAGGTTTAGAAATATCATTTCCAATAATTTGAAAAGTTTTATCTGATGTGTTATAACGAATTAAACCTTTTCCGAAAGTTCCAATCCACAAAATTTTATTTTCCGCTTTAAGCGAATAAACACCGCTTTCTTTTAGTAAAGTCGCTAAATCTGGAGTAATTCTGCTGTCTTCAATTTGTTTAGAAATAGTGTTGTAAGCAGACAATCCTTTAGAAAAAGTTCCAATCCATAAAATATGATCATCTGCCAGACACATCGCTTTAATATCATTTTTATGACTTTGCCCAGTTTTACTGTTGATGTAACTTACGGCTTCAGTATTTTTATTGTAAATGGTAATTCCGCCACCTTCAGTTCCAAAATAAATGTTTTCATTTTTATCTGAAATAATAGAACTCACGACATCAAAACTCATCGGAATCTTTTTCGAGTTCTGATTGTAATTAGAGAAATTCACATTCGAAACATCCCAAAGATTAACGCCTTTATAGTAACAGCCAATCCAGATAGAACCTTTTTTATCCATAAAAACCGACTTTACTTTGTCGATTCCGTTGCTGTTATTGGTATTATTGATTTTCTGAAGACTTTTATCTTGTCCTAAAATATAAATTCCGTCGTAAGCGCCAATCCATAAAGAACCTTGATTGTCAATTACTAAAGAACGAATATCGGTATTAATTTCTCGATATTTTTCAGCAGATAAAAACGAAACAAAAGCTTTTTCTTTCAGATCGAATTTTAAAAGTCCTTTATTCTTTGTTCCGACCCATAAATTACCGTCATTATCTTCAATTACCGATTGTACATTTAATAAATCTGTTGCATTTAAAGGATAATTTTTGAAAGCTAATTTGCCATTTTTTCGACTTGTCAATTGACATAAACCTTTTGTAGTTCCAATCCAGATTTCACCTTTTTTGGTTTTTAAAATGCTCAAAATATTATTGCTTGGAAGAGTAGAAGCATCATCATCAGAATGAAAAACTGAAGTAAATAATCCTGATTTTTTATTGAAAATGGTTAATCCTTTTGAAGTTCCAAACCACATTTCGCTACCAATTTCTCTCATGCTCCAAACGGCATTATTACTAATGGTATGATTGGCTTTGGTATGAAGATATCTTGTAAAACGATTCGAAACAGGATCATAACAATTTAAGCCATTGTAAGTTCCGACCCAGATTTTTCCTGAATTATCTTCTTCAATTGCTAAAATGTCATTATTGCTAATGGAATATTTATCAGAAGCATCATTTCTAAAAATCGTAAATCGGCTTCCGTCATATTTGTTTAAACCATCTCGGGTTCCAAACCACATTTGCCCAAATTTATCTTGATGAATGGCAATGACAGAACTCTGCGAAAGCCCGTCGGTAGTAGAGAAATTTTTTAGGCGATATTTATTTTGGGAAAATAAGTTCCCAGAAATAAAAAGTAAAACTAGAAAGACGCTCGTGTATTTCATAGTGTATTTTTTTAGGGTAAAAGTTGCAAAGTGTTTTAGTCTCGCAAAGTCGCTAAGACGCAAAGTTTTTTTTTCTCATTTTTGTCATTTCGACGAAGGAGAAATCGCACTAGAAATTCCATAAAGTAGATTGTCAATCCTTTCGAATCCCGCGTGTGATTTCTCCTTCGTCGAAATGACAAACAGTATTTATTAATCATTTTAATGAACAAATAAACTTTGTGTCTTAGCAACTTCGCGAGATTATTTCAATCGCTTTTTCAATTGATAATCATAGAGAGAAGGAACTTTTTCAATCGGCATATTCAAAAATTCAATATATGGATCAATGTCATATTTGATTTCAAATTTTGTATTTCCGTGAACACCAATGATTCTAGCTAAAGCGCCGTCTTTCATTCCATACAATAAAGTTGGTTTTGATGCATCTGGATTTTCGACTTGAACATTCAGATTCCAAAACGTACTGAAAGGTCCGTGAGAAGGTTTCCAATAATCTGCGCCGCCACCGCCAAATAAGGCGTAACTATTGTTTTTATCAGCTTTTAAATGAACAGTTATATTATCAAATAAATTTTGATGATTCGCTCCAGAATGCTGATCTAAAACGGGATCTGTAAAAATTTCACAGTTTTGATACACGTTTTTAGTTGCAAAAGTGTTGAAACTTAATGGATGAACGGCTGAATTATAAATCTTAAGATTCTTCACCAAAATATTATGAACGCCACCTAAAGTTACAGTATAATGCGCTAAATGAAGTCCGTCAGTTGTAATATCTTGAATGGTAACGTTAGCAACTTCTTCGGCTAAAATACCGCTGTCGGCATTGGTGATTTTGACATCTTTAACCCAACTGTTGAAAAGGCGAGTTAAGAAAATACCGTTATTTCCAGGTTCAACGTGATGCGCGACTCTCGGAATATCAGGAAAAGTAAAACGAAGATGTTCAATTCCGACTTCATTTAAATGTTTCCATTCGACTAATTGCGCTTGATAACTTGGTTTTATTGAAATAGTTAAAGGTGTTTTTAAAGTAATTTTAGAGCCAGAAATTTTAGTGATTTCAACCTGCTGTCTCACAATTGGAAGTTTTGGAAATTTCCAATGATGCGAACCTGGTTTTACTTTAGCGCCTTGATATAAATCTTTAATGATTTCACCATTTTCGCCATCTTTATTAAACAATTGTAATTCGACAACATCACCGACTTTTAAACCTTTTACATCTGAAACCGTAATAACATGTTCACCCATTTTCCCCGAACTCACTTTCGCCAGCGGATTCGATTCTGGTTCGTATTTATCGAGATACGATTTTACACGTTCGCCTGGAACTTGCGTCCAGATAAAACCGCCAGACCAAGCATATTGCGAAAAAGGAAGATCAATATTATTTTCGGGTTCGCGTTGCCTTTTGTCGAAGGTGGTTAAATATTCACGAAGTTCAGCCAAAACCTCAGAATCTTTAAGATACATCATTGGTCTTGGACAATAAATTTCGGTTCCGTTTTCGGCAGAGCCAGCGCCTCGAAGCACAAAATTGCTTTTTTCAATATAGAGAATTTCGCTAAGAATAATTCGTCCAGCAGGCAATTGCAGAATTATATTTCCTTCAACGGCATTAGCAGCTTTAAAAGCTTTTAAAAGTGCTTTTGAATCGTCGAGATTATCATTGGCTTTTACTCCAAAATCAACTGCATTAATGACTTTTCCTTTTGCTTCAGGAATTTGGCTTTCGCCGAAATGATAACCGGCATAACTAAAATCGGGAAGATAGTTGGTTTTGGAAGTAATAATTTTAGGTAATTCCTGCGCGAATAAAGTGTTCATGAAAAGACCGCAGGATAGGAGAATGGTTTGGCGAATCATGGTTTTGTGGTTTTTGTGGTTAGTTAGTTTTTTTGTGTTGATTTGCCACGAAGGCGCTAAGACACGAAGTTTTTTCTCTCGCAGATCACGCAGATTTAGCGGATTTTTTGTCATCCTGACGGAGGAAGGATCACACTAGAAATTCCGCAAACAAAATCGACAATCTTTGTAGAGCTTCTTGTGTGATCCTTCCTCCGTCAGGATGACAAATAGAACTTAAAAACTTTGCGTTTCAGCGACTTTGCGAGACTAAAGACAAAAGCATTAAAAAACAAAAAAAACTTCGTGCCTTAGTGTCTTAGCGGCAAAACCCCACTATAAAGATCGCTTAATCCCTAATTCAAGTCCGCGTAGTTCTGCAAGACCTCTTAAACGGCCGATAGCAGAATAACCTGGATTTGTTTTTTTCTTCAAATCATCTAACATTTGGTGTCCGTGGTCAGGACGCATTGGTAATTTGCTGTTATTTCTTTTTTCAACTTCCAAAATTGCTTTTACAACTTCGTACATGTCAACATTTCCTTCAAGATGGTTGGCTTCATAAAAACTTCCTTCTTTGTCGCGTTGCGTGCTTCTTAAGTGAATAAAATTCATTTTATCACCATGACGTCTTACCATTCCAGGTAAATCATTATCGGCACGAACACCGTAAGAACCTGTACACATTGTAAATCCGTTTGATGGAGAAGGCGCAGCATTCATTAATTCGATCAAATCTTCTTCGGTACTTACCACTCTTGGCAAACCTAAAATTGGGTAAGGCGGATCGTCTGGGTGAATTGCCATTAAAACACCTTTACTTTCAGCAACTGGAATAATTTCTTTTAAAAAGTGAAAAAGATTATTCTTTAAAGCTTGTCTGTCAATATGATTGTAAGCGCTTAAAGTCACCAAGAAATCTTCAACAGAATACGCTTCTTCAGCACCTGGAAGACCAGCTAAAATGTTTTGTTGTAATTTTACTTTATCATCAGCGTTCATCGCTTCAAAATAGCTTTTTGCTTTTTGTTTTTGTTCTTCAGAATATTCGTTTTCAGCACCTGGTCTTTTCAAAATAAACAATTCAAAAGCAGCAAAAGCATTAATGTCAAAACGCAAAGCTTTTGAACCATCTTCAACAGTATAAGATAAATCAGTTCTTGACCAATCTAAAACAGGCATGAAGTTATAACAAACACATTTAATGCCGCATAAAGCTAAATTGCGAATGCTTTCTTTATAGTTTTCAATGTATTCTAAATAATTTCCAGTCTGTTTTTTAATGTCTTCGTGAACTGGAATACTTTCTACAACTGACCAAACTAAGCCAGAAGCTCCTTTTTTTGGATCTCCGTCTTCATGTTCAATTTCAACTTTTCTTTTAATGATTTCATCAATGCTCCAAACTTGTCCGTTTGGAATATGGTGTAAAGCCGTTACAATTCCGGTTGCTCCGGTTTGTTTAATATCTTGTAAAGAAACAGGATCATTTGGTCCGAACCATCTTAATGTTTGTTCCATTTTATGTAATTATTTTAATGTTTTAAATACTTGTAGCGGCAAAACCACCGTCTACTTTTAATGTTATTCCTGTTACGAATTTTGACATATCGCTGCATAAAAATAATAGAGCACCGTCAATATCTTCTGGAGTTCCAAATCTTCCCATTGGTGTATGGTCAATGATTTTTTCTCCTCTTGGCGTTAGTTTTCCTTCTGGAGTTAACAATAAAGCACGGTTTTGTTCTCCAATGAAAAAGCCTGGAGAAATAGCGTTTACACGAATTCCTTCGCCATATTTAGAAGCTAGTTCAACCGCCATCCATTGTGTGAAATTATCAATTGCCGCTTTTGAAGCTGAATAACCCACAACTCTTGTTAAAGGTCTTTGTGCAGAAGCAGAAGAAATATTAATAATATTTCCAGATTTCTGTTTCGCAAAAAGTTCAGCAAAAACCTGAGAAGGAAGCATAGTTCCGATAATATTCAAATCGATTACTTTTTGCAAATCATCGCTTTTCATATCGTAAATAGCTTGATCTGGCTGAATAGTTGCGCCTGGCATATTTCCTCCAGCGCCATTAATCAAAATGTCAAGACGACCGTATTTTTCAACGATAAAATCCTTAATTTTTTCTAATTCTTCTTTATTTAAAACATTGGCTTGAACAGCAAACCCTTTTCCGCCGTTTGCTTCAATAGTTTTTACAGTGCTTTCTGCTTTTTCAAGTGATTGAGAAACGATTCCGACAATAACACCTTGTTTTGCCAATACATTTGCAAAATTGCTTCCTAAAACTCCGGCACCTCCCGTAATCAGAGCAATTTTCCCTTCTAAGTTGAATATTGAATTCATTATTTTTTTTAATTTTCAATACTTTAAAATTCCAATTTTGGAAAGTAAAGTGTGGTTATGGTTATTTTTAATATTTTGTTTTTAAAATTTCCAATTATTCGTCATTGAATTTGGAATTTGGGATTTTAAATTTGGAATTTAATTTTTGATGGTTTCAATCAAATCTAAAACTCTCTTCGTTTCTTTTTCGATTGTTTCGTAAGCTTCAAATTCCATTACTTCTTTGCTGATTAATTTGCTTCCCATTCCAACTGCAGAAACTCCTGCGTTAAACCAAGCTTCAATGCTTTGTCTTGTGGTGTCAACACCTCCTGTAGGCATGAAAATTAAATCTGGGAAAATGTCTTTAATGGCACTCATAAAATCTGGCCCTAAAATATTTCCAGGGAAAAGTTTAATGAATTTTACACCGGCATTTTCAGCAGCAATAATTTCAGTCGGAGTCATACAGCCTGGCGCATACAGTACATCTTTTGGAATTAAAAATGATGCGACTTCTGGAACAAATCCTGGACTTATGAAAAAATCAGCATCAGTTAAATAATAGGTTTCTGCTTGCGCTAAATTTTTGATCGTACCAATTCCAAGAAGCATTTCTGGCATTTCAGCATTTCTTACTTCAACCATTTTTTTAAAATTAGAAAGCGCTTCTGGACCACGACTTGTATATTCAACCGCTCTAATTCCGACTTTGTATAATGTTCTCAAAAGAGCAATGCTTTTACTTTCGTCAGCATTGAAATACAATGGAAGCATTCCTTGTTTTATAATAACATCAATGGAGTTTTGAATGGTGCTCATGAGTTATATTTTTACTTTAATAACAATCTTTTTCAATGTTCCTTCGCCAATCATGGCAGTGTGAACATCTTCTGGAAACAGAATTGCAAATTGTTTTTCCTGCATTTCAAAAAATGTGTCTGGAGCATCATGGAAAAAACGAACGTCTCTTTCGTCACTATATTCCCCATTCGGATTCACACATTTTTCTCTTGGTTTCCATGCAAATGTTTCAGGACCTTTTATCGAAATCTGAATATCGATGTTTTTATCATGACATTCAAAACCTTTTACAGCTTCTTCTTTCGTATTTCCTTGACCAACAATTACAATTAGCTTTAATCCTTCGCCAATTTCAAAAGCACCTTCTTCAAGGTTTTCAATATCATTTTGGTTTACATAATCAAAAGCTTTCTTGAAATTTGGATGCAAACCGTAGTATTTCTGAGCATTATGTAATGAATCTAGTATCATTTTAGTCGTTTTATTTTTGTTTTTTGATGTTATGTGTATATTTGCGTGTGCGTACACGGTATTTTACAAATGTATGCAAAATGTGATGTAAAACAACTTATTTTTGATAAAATAAATTAATTTTACCCAACTGCTTTTATTTTTTTAACTTAAAAAGAATCAATATCATAACAATAAAAAAAATTGCCGAACTAGCCAATGTTTCTGCCGGAACTGTCGACAGAATTATACACAAACGCGGACAAGTAGCGCAGGAAACCGTTGATAAGGTAAATGCGATAATTGAAGAGTTTGGCTATACCCGAAATATTTTGGCAAGTAATCTGGCTTTAAATAAAAAGTTTCATTTTGCGGTTTTCCTTCCAAAATCGGAAACTTTGGAGTATTGGAAAAGTCAAGCGGATGGAATAGAAAAAGCAGCTTTGGAATTCAGTAAATTTGGGATTGTTTTGGATTATTTTTTCTACGATTATAATCTGGCATCTTTCAAAGAATCTGCTCAAAAGGTACTGGAATTTGATTGTGACGGACTTTTATTTGCGCCAATTTTCTATGAAGATTCTGTTCAGTTTTTAAAAGAATACGAAAAGAAGAACACTCCTATTGTGATGGTCGATTCGAATATTTCTGGAGAAAACGAACATGCTTACGTTGGTCAAGATGCTTTTCAGAGTGGTTATTTGGCAGGAAGATTAATCAGTTTTGCGGTAAAAAATGAACGCCAAGTTTTGATTTTTAAAATTACTAGAGAAATAGAAAGTACATCTGTGTATCAGCAACGTATAAAAGGATTTTACTCGTATTTTGAAGATCATGATGAATTGACAAATTTCAAGTTTTCTGAATTTGCTTTAAAAGATTCAGGAATCGATCAGTTGAATTTGGAGATGTTTTCTGGGGTAAATAGTGTTTTTGTACCGAATTCAAGAGCTTATATTGTCGCTGAGTTTTTAGAAAAAAACAATATAAAAGGTGTTCGAATTATTGGTTTTGATTTACTAAAAGAAAATATAGAATACTTAAATAAAGGCGTAATTGACTTCTTAATCAACCAAAGACCCGAAGATCAAGGTTATATGGGAATTAATTATTTGTATAAAAAGCTGGTTCTTCAAGAAGAAACAGAACGAACGCATTATATTCCGTTAGAGATTATTTTGAAGGAGAATTATTTTCCGGCGAAGTGATAGTTTTTTTTTGCCGCTAAGGCACTAAGGCGCAAAGTTTTTTAAGCCACAGATTAGAGGATTAAAATGATTTTATTTCACGCAGATTTTGCAGATTTAATTCAGATTTTTATTTAAAGCAAATCAGCTTAAATCTTTTTAAATCTGCGTGAAACAAAAAAAACTTTGCGTCTCGGCGACTTTGCGAGACTAAAAAATAGAGCTTAAAAAGAAAAATCTTCGTGTCTTAGCGCCTTCGCGGCAAAACCATTACTTCTTCACTTTCACTAGCAAAGGATTATTAATCTTCTCAGCAAAAGAACTTAAATACTTTTCCCATTCTTGTTTAGTTTGAAACGGACTTCCTTTTTTCCATCCAAAACCAGCATAATAAATGGCTTTGTTGTTTTTAACTGAAATATTTCCGTACAAGTTGCTTAGTTCTTTTTCGTCAGTAACATGATTATCAAAACTAATTAACGAACCTTTTGGAGCAACTAAACCCATTCCTATTTCAGAATCGTCGATAGGTTCCCAATAGCTTAACCAGCCTTCTTTTAAATTGGTGCCAATTGTTCCTTTTTTGTCATGAAGCGTTATACCAGCAGCAATAGTTTTTGTTCCAGTCACATTAATTTCAAAACGAGAAAGCTGACTTCCGTAATCTAAACTGATTAATTTTGATTCTGTTATTTTATTCCCTTTTGCGTCCCAATCGGCATAAGTCAAAATAAAACTTGTTCTGATTGGACCAGTTGTAATGGTTTTCCAGCTGATGAAATTCTTAGAAAAATAATATTTTCCGTCAACGTTTACGGCAATTCCGCCTATGCCGCGACTATCTCCCACTTGAAAGTTATCCAAACCTTCACCAGTATCTTTATGATATGTTCCAGTTCCGTTTGTTACTTTTTCGTACCATTTATTAATGATCGGATATTCGACTCTTTTTAGCCAAGCATCGATTCCGCTTGTCAATGTTCCGCCTGGAATATTGTCTTCAACCATTTTTTGCGCTACAGGTCCGTAAGTTCTAAAAGCGACTTTGTTGTTTTCCCAAGCATAATCGTCGGTACGTTCTGGAACAAATCGAGAATAACAGCTAATTACTTTTGAAGCCTTAGGATTTGTTCCAACCAGAACTTCAAAATCCTGTTTAGATGAAGCTTTAATTTTTGGTTGAAATAGTAACACATCGGCATTTCCGTCTCCGTCATTATCTACGGTTTGCGTTTCTAAAAAGGTGTTGCCATTTTTTATTGCATAATCTTCGAGTTTAGCATTTGTCGCTAATCCAAGAGATTTTTTGGTTAATTCGATGGTTTCAAACTCTCTGTCAACTTTTAAATTGTTGGTAATGGTAATGATTTTATTCTGAGAAAAAGCTGTGAAATTGGCTGTCAGAATGGTTATGATAAAAAGATGTTTTTTCAAAATTATTTGATTTTATATTTTAAAAAATAGATTTGATAGGAATATAAAAGTACAAATCAAATTGGAATTGAAAATACATAATAGGTGCAAATCTGTACAGAATGTTGAAAATGAGAAAGTAAAGTTTGAATTTTAGTATAGATTTATTTTTCGTAATTTACATTGCTTGTCTTTTTAAGGAATAAGAATTGTAATTTAATGAAAATCAAGAAAAATGGTTAAATGTATAATTTTCGATTGTGACGGAGTTTTGGTCGATACAGAGAAAATCGGTAACGGAATATTGCTAGCAATGGCACAAGAACACGGATTCGAAATGGAACTGGAAGATGCTTATCGTTATTTTAATGGTCGAAATTTAAAAGATTGTTTCCGTCATATTGAAGAAGCAATTAATCAAAAATTGCCTGAGAATTTTGAAAGTGAATACCGCGAAAAGAGTTTTGAAGCTTTTAAAATTCAAGTAAAACCCATGAAAGGTATTGAAGATTTTATAGCGAAATTGAATATTCCGTATTGTGTGGCGTCTAGTGGTCCAGTGGAAAAAATTCGTCTCAATCTTGAAGTCGCAGGATTATTGGATAAATTCGAAAATAAAATATTTAGTTCGTACCAAATAGGAAGTTGGAAACCAGAACCTGGAATATTTCTGCACGCTGCAAAAGAAATGGGTTTTGAAGTAAAAGATTGCATTGTTTTAGAAGATAGTAAAGCTGGTGTAAAAGCAGGAATCAGCGGTGGATTTAAAGTTTATGGTTTTGCTAATGGTTTCAATAATGAAGATTTGGAAGAAGAAGGTGCGGAGCTTTTTAATTCTTATGAAGAATTAAGTGAAAAACTTGGATTTTGAGTTTTGATTAAAGTTTCAGGTTTCAGGTTTCAGGTTTCAAGTTTCAAGTTTCAAGTTTCAAGTTTCAAGTTTCAAGTTTTGTTGAAGTGAGCTTCGACTTCGCTCAGCCTCACAAAATAATCTGAGTCAGCTTTGTCAAAGTTTATCATTGGAATTTGGAATTTAAAGAATTGGAATTTAAAATTTTCACATTATCACATTTCCTAATTTTAATGTAATTTGTTACACTAAAATTAATTTTCTTATATTTGAGTTTGTACATTCGTTTTTTTGATGCGCTTTTTATGATGAATTTGTAATGGTTTATTAAAAAGATGTTTGGATTTTCCTAAGAAATAACTTTCCCAAAGAGTTATTTCTTGCTTGTGATTTCCCAAAATCACAAAACTAACCTACAGACACAAATTGAATGATGAAACCTAAAATTAGAATTTTAATTCTATTGCTTTTGTTTATTTCTCCAATTATCAATTCCCAAATCAAGAAGATTGGAGTTCCCTTTATTACCAATTATAGTCCGAAAATGTATAAAGCGGCTTCTGAAAATTGGGACGTTTTGCAAGATTCAAAAGGCATGATGTTTTTTGCCAATCATTTTGGAATTATGCAATTTGATGGCGTTCGTTGGGCTATTGTTACTCAGCCAGAAAATAGAAGTATGGTGCGTTCGATGGCGATTGATAAAAACGATAAAATGTACGTCGGCGCTCAAGGCGATTTTGGTTTTGTGATTCAGCTTCCAAATGGGCAATATCAATATACTTCTTTGGTAAAATTGCTTCCGAAATCGGTTCGGAATTTTGGTGATGTTCTACATACTGTCATTCGGAATAACGAAGTAATTTTTTTCTCTTACGAAAGAGTTTTTATTTATAAAAACAATACAATCAAGGTAATAGATGCTAGAACTAGTTTTGATGATTTCTTCGAAGTTGGAAAAGAAATCTATGTTTCGGATAATGAAAAAGGATTATTAAAACTAAAAAACGATGCATTAATTCCTGTTGAAAATAGTCAAAAGTTTGTCGGATTGCAGGTGAGAAAGATCTTTAAAACCAATAATGGACTTTTATTATTAACTCAAAAAAACGGTCTTTTTACTTTCAGCGAAAATCAAATAAAGCCATTTGTAACAGAAGTAGATCATTTGCTAAAACATAATCAGATTTCGGCTGGAATCGAACTTTCTGATGGATATTTCGGAATTGGAACGCGTCAATCGGGTTTGATAGTTATAGATAGTGCAGGACATTTGGTTCAGCATATCGATAAACAAATGGGACTTCAGAATGAATATGTGACTAATTTTAAAATTGATAAAGAAGGCAATTTGTGGGTTACGCTTAAAGGTGGAATTTCATTGATTCAGATTTCGTCTCCTTTGTCCAAAATTATTGATGGAACAAATTCTGAAACCAAAATTTATTGTAGTCAGATTTATCAGAATAAGTTATATATCGGAACTGATAACGGTTTACTTTGGCTGAATTGGGAAGCTTATAAAAGTGGAAAAAGAGAAAACGTAACCTTTCAGCATGTTGCTGGAATGTCTGAAAATGTTTGGAATGTTGGTGTTTTCGGTAATTCCTTATTGGCTTTTGAAAAAAATGGAATATTCGAAATCAACGGCAATTCCGCGAAAGCGTTAGCCAAAATAGATGGCGCTTGGCAAGGAATTTTGATTCCGAATCATCCTGATTTATTGCTTGTTGGCGGTTATACAGGATTGTATTTGTTGAAGAAAATAAACGGTTCTTGGGTTTTTCAGCACCAAATAAACGGTTTTGAAGAAAGCAGCAGAATTATGGAAACCGACAAACAAGGAAACATTTGGATTGCACATGGTTACAAAGGAATTTACAAACTTAAATTCAATGCAACATTTGATGCTGTCGCTGATATCCAGTTTTATAATGATAAAAATGGTTTTCCGTCGAGCTTGTTTTTGAATACTTTTAAAGTGGATGATCAGATTTTGTTTGGAACAACAAAAGGCGTTTACAGACAAGATCTATCTTCGAAAAAAATGATTCCAGATCCTGTTTTCAAGAAATATCTCGGATTAGAAAATCATATTCGATTATTAAAACCAGACAATCAAGATAATATTTGGTACGTTTCTGGCGAAAATACAGGGAAAATGAACAAGCAGAAAAAAGGAAGTTTTAAAATAGAAGAACTTCCATTTCGAAAGCTTCGATATATATATGTTCCTGGTTTCGAAAACATTCAAACCACAAACAGTGGTGATGTTTTCTTCGGAACACAAGAAGGTTTGATTCATTACAGCGCTATTAAAAACAAGAAATACGAGATGAAATATAAAGCAGTTATTTCAGAAGTAAAATGTATTTTCCCTAAAGACAGTCTGTTGTTTTCTAGTCGTTACGATGTACTTCCAAATAAAACTGGATCAGTAAATGATGAGTTTTCGACTGTTTTGTCACATTCTAATAATGCACTTCATTTTTCTTTTGCATCGCTTTGTTTTGATGATGCCGAAGCTACCAAATACGAATATTGGTTAGAAGGTTTTGAACCAACTTGGTCAGATTATAGTCTTCAGACAGAGAAAGAATATACCAATTTGCCTGAAAACGAATATGTTTTTCATGTACGAGCAAAAAATATGTACGATGTAGTAAGTGAAGAAGCCGTTTTTCGCTTTGAAGTTTTACCGCCTTGGTATCGAACTACTTGGGCTTACATTTTGTATTTGGTGCTTTTTGGAGTTTTGATTTATACGATTATTAAATATCAAAAAGGAGTTGCAGAACGTGAGCGCGAGCAGTTAATTTTGAATCAGGAAAAAGAATTACTTCGAAATCGTGCAGAATTAAACGAACAGAAATTAGCATTAGAAAAAGAAAATATGGCCATTGTGCGTGAGAATCTCCAAACGACAATTAATCTTAAAAATGCAAAAGTAGCTTCCAATACCGTCAATCTTATTCATTTAAATGAAATCTTACTTTCGATAAAAGAATTAATTGGTCAGATTGACAAGAAAAACGAACCGAATGTAAACTTTAGTCTTCTCACGAAAATTAATAAATTGATAGACCACGAATTGCAAGGAGACAAGCATTGGAACGAATTTGAAGAAATTTTCAATCAATTGCATGATAATTTTATGCAAAGGTTAAAATCGAGTTATCCAGAATTGACTCCACGCGATATGCGATTGTGTGCTTATTTGCGAATGAACTTTAATACAAAAGAAATTGCACCGCTTTTAGGAATTTCTGTTAGAGGTGTTGAAGATACGAGGTACCGTATTCGTAAAAAAATGCAGCTTCCGTCTGATGTGAACATTACCGAATTTATTCTCAATTTTTAAATTTTATCTTGTAAATGAATTCCTAAGTAGTTTTACGGTTTTTTATGGAGTATTTATTGCAATTTTTTAATAGTACCGTAGTCAAACCGTACTCTAAAATGTAAGTCTTGCCTGATTTTTTAGTTAATATTGCGCTGTTATTGTCGGAAAATACAATCTATTTTTTACAAATAGCATTTATTGAAGAAGTAACAAATACTAACTAAAAACCTATTTAAAAATGAAGCAAAATGACTTTTTTTTCGGCCGACCACCGAAAAGCAATTCTTATTTTTTTAAACAATTTTGTGTAGCAGTTTTATTCTTACTGTTGCCATTTGTAAAATCTCAGGCGCAATGTAATACGCTCGTTTGGTCTGATGAATTTAATGGCACAACAGTAGATTTAACGAAATGGCAAAGTATTTCAGGAAACGGATGTCCGTCGCTCTGTGCATTTGGAAATGCTGAAGCGCAACGTTACGAGCCAAATCAGGCAACAATTGTAAAAGAAGGAAGCAATAGTTACTTAAATATTGAGGCGAAATATGCGCCAAATGCACAGTTTCCAGATCAGCCTTATGCTTCTTCAAAATTGACTACAGAAGGAAAGTATTCTTTAAAATACGGAAGAGTAGAAGCTCGTATGAAACTTTCTAACGCGCAAGGTGCGTGGCCAGCTTTTTGGATGCTTCCAGTTAACGGAAATTGGCCTTTTACAGGAGAAATTGATATTATGGAAGCCAAACACAGAAATCCGAAATCGGTAGATGGAACGATTCATTATGACGGTGGAGGCTATCAGTTTACAGGAAGAAGTTACAGTTCTCCAGTTGATTTGTCATCAGATTTTCATGTTTATGCTGTAGAATGGGGACCAAATTTTATTAAATGGTTTGTTGATGATGTTTTGTTTCATACAGCAACACCAAATACAACCGTAAATGGTGGATGGCCTTTTAATGACAACAATTTTTATATTATTCTAAATCTCGCAGTTGGAAGCTATGGAACGCCTTACACGAGAGTTAACGGTACAGGAGTAGAGCCAGTTCCTGCCGATTTTCCAGCAAAATTGCAAGTCGATTATGTTCGTGTTTACGATGGGAGTTTTAAATATGCGGTAGCAGGCGATAACAAAGTTTATCAAAATGAAACTAGTAAAACCTATTCTGTAAATGCAATTGCAGGTGCAACTTATAACTGGACTGTTCCAGCAGGAGCAACAATTGTATCGGGGCAGGGAACAAATTCGATTACTGTAAATTGGGGAACTTCTGGAGGAGATGTTTCTTTAGCGGCGACAGTCTCGGGTTGTAATGTCAATAATTATAAATTGGCGGTTACAACTGAACCAGCTTTGCCAGTTGAAAAAATACATGAGGATTTTCAAAGCAATCGAAATGTATTGTATCCTGTAAAAACTGGAGTTTTGACAGAAGCTGTAGCGAATCCTTCTGCTACAGGAATTAATACTTCTGCTTTGGTTGGAAAATATGTTCGAAATTCAACGGAATTGTATGATGTTTTGAACATCAGAAACGTAACAATCACGAATGCGAACGATTATGTTTACGGAAGAAAAAGACTTTCTTTTGATATTTATACTTCGGCACCTGTTGGAACAAAAATTTCGATGCAATTAGAAAACAGTAATGTTACGACAGCAACGAATTATCCTTCAGGAAGACATAGCGGATTTAAAGCTACAACTACAGTTCAGAACAAATGGGAAACAATCGAATTTGAATTTGAAAAAATAATCGATCCAAATACGAGTGCTTTGACTATCAATAATGTGGTACTTCTTTTTGAATCAAATTCGAATTCTGGAGCAACTTATTATTTTGATAATTTGTTGACAAAAGCAGCGCCAGAAAAGCCAATTGTAGCAACAGATATTCTGCAAAATTATGACGGAGTAAATAAAATTATAAAGGGAACTACAACGGGAACATATTCTGTTGTAGCAAATCCAGCGACGAATTCGGTTAATGCTTCCGCGAATGTAGCGAAGTATGTTAGAAACTCATCTGAACAATATGACGTGCTTTTCTTTAACACACAAAGCACTATTGAGGACGCTGGTTTATTGAAAAATCAGACCAATAAAATCATGATTGATGTGTATACTTCTGCACCAATTGGAACAGTGGTAAGTTTGAATTTAGAAAACAGTGCAACATCACTTCCAGCTAATTATCCGACAGGAAGAAACAGTAATTACGTAGCAATTACAACCAAACAAAATCAATGGGAAACGCTGACTTTTTACTACAATTCTAGTCCAGATCCTGGAACTTCAAACTTGGCAGTAAACCAAATGGTTTTATTGTTTAATTCAGGCTCTTATACAGCTGACACCTATTACTTCGATAATATTAGAATTGGATCTACTAAACTTCCAGATACTTTTACGCAAGGTGTTGTATATGAAGATTATCAAACGATTCACAATATCACGTTTAGAGATGCAATTGGAACTTATACGCCAAATACAGCAAATCCAAACGCAAGCGGAATCAATACTTCTACAAACGTTGGAAAATACGTTCGTAAATCGACTGAATTGTATGATAATTTTTCATTCAATACGACATTAACCAATATTGGAGATTTTAAAGGTGGAGTTAAGAAGTTTGCAATGGACGTTTATACTTCTGCGCCAGTTGGGTCAATTATTTCGTGGCAGGCAGAAAGCAGTGCTTCGGTTCCTGCAAATTATCCTGTTGGAAGACACAGTATTTATCAGGGAGTTGTAAAACAAACCAATGCTTGGCATACCGTAACTTTTACTTATGCAAGTTCGCCAGATGCTTCAACTGCAGACAGCGAAGTAAACCGTTTTGTTTTCTTGTTTGAACCGGGAACAAATTCTGGGAATACGTATTATTTTGATAATCTGAGAGCTTTAAATTTAGTTTCTACAGAAAATCCGAGCACTTTACCAGCGCCTTGGACAAGTACAGATCTTGGTGCAGTAACTCCTGCGGGAGAAGCTACACATGCTAGTGGAACATTTACAATTAAAGGTTCTGGAAACGATATTTGGGATACAAGCGATCAATTTCAATTTGTAAATCAACCAATTACTGGAGATGCGGAAATTATTGCTAAAGTAAATTCATTAACCAATACCAATACTTACGCAAAAGCAGGAGTGATGTTCCGTGAAACGCTTACACCAACATCAAAACACGCAATGACAGATGCAAGCGCTGCAGCTGGAATTGAATTTTTAACTCGTGATACAGCTTCGGGAGTAACAACTGCTGAAGTAACAACAGGAGCGGCTCCAAAATGGGTTCGTTTAGTTAGATCTGGAAATGTATTTACGTCTTATTCTTCGGATAACGGAACAACATGGACACAAGTAGGAACGCCAAGAACAATTGCAATGTCAAGTACAATTTATGTGGGAATGGCGGTAACTTCCCACGCCAACGGAACTTTAACAACGGGAGTTTTCAGTGATGTAACGGTTCGAAATATCACTCCAAATCCGAATGTGAATTTAGCTTTGGCTAAAACAGCGACAGCTTCTACAGAAGAAAATCCTACGCTTTCTGCAAATAAAGCAACAGATGGAGATAGCACAACGACAAGATGGGCGAGTTCGTTTGCTAATGCAACGGAATGGATTTATGTTGATTTAGGAAGCAATTACAACATTAACAGAGTAGTTTTAAAATGGGAAGCAGCTTATGCAACGCAATACAAAGTGCAACTTTCAACTGATAATGTTTTCACAGAAAATGAAACCATAAATACGCAAACTGCCTCAGATGGAGGAACCGATGATTTAGCAGTAAGTGGAACAGGAAGATATCTTCGAATTTTATGTACTACGAAAGCTTTGGCTCCTTACGGATATTCATTATATGAAATTGAAGCTTATGGATCTTCATCTACGGCTAGAATGGCTATGAATGTTGTTGAAGAACCTCAGGTAGAAGAAGTTGTTTTTGCTATGTATCCAAATCCGACAACAAACTATATTCAAGTTTCGGCTCCTGAAAACTTAGATAATAAAGTGATTACAATTTACGACGATTCTGGAACTTTAATTCTAGAGAACAAACCTCAAGGAAATGAAAGCGTAATTGACGTAAGCAAACTTCGTAGAGGAATCTACATTCTGAACTTCAAATCAGATCAAAAAAGCTGGACAAAAAAGCTTATTAAGAAATAATTTTTAAATCTGTTGGGTGCAATTTAAGGAGGGCATACCAATTGCACCTGGCGGATTTATTTTAGTCATTCATTTGAAAATGGCTTTGGTTTAAAATTTATTTAGTAACCCCAAAATTATTTAGATATGAATAAAATTAGACTTCAAAAATTTTCTTTTTTGACGACACTATTTCTAGTGTTTTCGAGTCTGATACATGCTCAAGGGCCTGTACCATTTACGATTAGTAATAATTCGACGTTTGCCGACAGCGAATTATATGTTGCCATTGTCGGCATTGATTATACCACAGGAAACCATGTTTGGGTAAATGCCAAAACAAGTCAGGTTTTGCCAATGAGCGCTTCTTACAACACGGTTACTGGACCAACTTATGGCGGAAATACAGGTCCAGGACAAAATTCAAAGTATGCGGCATGTTTTACCAAATTGAGTGAAATTCCAAATAAAACCTTTACACTTCCTTTAATTGCAGGATGTAGAGTTTTTATTTCTAAAGGTTCACAACTGTATTTTTACTTTTTTGGCGCAAGCGGAGCTCCTTCGGGATATGCATCGCCAAATCCACAAAATGCTACAGATCCGAATCAGGGAATTTTATATGAAATGATCGAATTGACGAACAATCAATATGGTTTCTTTGGAAATCCAACAAGAGTCGATTCATACAAATATCCAATGGGATTGGAATTATTCGGTGCAAACGGCTACCAAAAGAAAGTTGGTGATTTGAAAAAACACGCTGATATTGTTGCCGCTTTTAAAGCGAATGTTCCAGCAGAATTTCAAGGTTGTGTAAACGATGCAACAGGAGAAATTACTGCACCTTCTAAAACAGCTGCTTATGCCGAAGGTTCAGGACCATACGCAAACTACTTAAAATCATACATTGATGCAATTTGGAACAAATACAAAAATGAAGATTTGATTTTCTACGCAGGAGATGCAGGAGTTTTCAAAGGAAGAGTTATTGGAGAACAACTAGAAATGGTTGGACAATCGGGTGCTTTTGTTGGAAGAACAGGACGCGTGCAAAACCGACCAACAACGCAAGAAGCTTTGGAAGGAAAAGGTGTTTTGGACAGAAGATTGGTTGACGGAGATTTAGATCTTGTAATTCAGTCACAATTAACGGCTGCGATTAACCGTCACGTTGTTAATACAACAACGACAAATCCTGGTCAGCAAAACTGGTACGATGCATCGAAATTTTATCAGGTAAATCCAACAAATCATTATTCTAAATTCTGGCATTTACCAGGAATCAATATCGACAATTTAGCTTACGGATTTGCTTATGATGATGTTGCTGATCAGTCACCATCGGTTCATTCAGCACAACCAACAAAAGTTATTGCAACATTTGGAGGTTATTACGGACTTACGACGCCTTCTGTTCCAGCAACAACAGATGTAATTACGGTTTACAAAGATTGTAACTACACAGGATTCTCAGGCGGATTAACCATTGGAGATTACAATTTAGCTCGTTTAAATTCTTTAGGAGTTTTAAATGATGATATTTCGTCACTAAAAATTACTCAAGGGTATCAAGCAATTTTATACATGGATGATAACTTTACAGGAACTTCAACCGTAATTAATTCTGATAATACTTGTTTGAATGCTACTTGGAATGATAAAGTAAGTTCGATCAGAGTTATTGCAAACGGAACAACAACTTTAGGAAATCAGACTTTCTTCCTTCAAAACAGAAATAGCGGTTTGTATATGGACGTTTGGAATTCGAGTATGTCAAACGGAGCAGGAATTAATCAAGGTGCTTTAAATTCTGGAAACAATCAGAAATTTACGTTTACACATTTAGGAGACGGCATGTATAAAATCATTGCGAACCATAGCGGTATGTCAATGGATATCAATAACTTCAATAAAGCCAATGGCGCAAGAGTTGAGCAATATCCATACAATGCTACTACAAATCAGCAGTTTATTCTAGTTTCTACAGGCGATGGTTATTATAAAATTGTGGCCCGTCACAGCGGAAGAATTGTTGAAGTGGCAGGAGCAAGCACAGCTTCTGGAGCAATTGTACAGCAATGGGATAACAACAATCAAACTTGTGGACAGTGGAAATTAGTTCCAGCTACAAGTTCTCAAACTTCAGTTTTAATTCAGGCAGAAGATTACTCAGCGATGAGCGGAATTCAAGTTGAAGCTACTACAGATACTGGTGGAGGTTCAAACGTAGGTTACACAGAAACTGGCGATTGGTTAGCATACAACAATATCAATTTCCCAACAACAGGTTCTTACTTAATTGAATACCGAGTGGCAAGTGCTGTTACTGGCGGAAGATTATCTTCTGATTTAAATGCAGGAGCGATTCCTTTAGGAAATGTTGATATTCCAAACACAGGAGGATGGCAAAATTGGCAAACGGTTTCTCAGACTGTAAACGTAAATGCTGGAACGTACAACTTCGGAATTTACATTCAGAATACTGGAATGAACATCAACTGGATTAAAATTACAAAAGTTGCAGGAACAGCAAAAATGGTTGCAACTGAAACGGTTGTTGAAGAAGAACCAACTGCAACAGAATTGAATGTTTATCCAAGTCCAGCAGAAAACACTCTTTTTGTGACAACTTCTGTAAGTGGAGAAAAAGTAAGCATTATAGATCAGACAGGAACGCTAGTTTCTGAACAGAAAGTCAATAATAACAGCATTGATGTTTCACGTCTTAGAACAGGAGTCTACTTTGTTGTTTTCCATAAAGATGGTGGAAAAACAGTTAAACGTTTTATTAAAAAATAAATTCAAATGAAGTATAAGCCTTGGACATTTTATAGAGAATTGTTCAAGGCTGCTTTTCAGCAATAATTAACCCCTACTATTAACTATTGAAAATTGAATATTATGAAAAACAATTACAAAAGAATGCCGCTAAAATGGATCATCATTTTAGTATTAGGAGTTTTCAATTTGAGTGTTGCCCAAAAAAAGGTAATCGCCTATATCCCAAATTGGATTGATTTAAATGCTTTTTCAAGCACCATTCAGTACAGTAAATTAACACATATTAATATTGCTTTCGAAAATCCGGATGCAAATGGATATTTGAGTTTTAATTCAGGAAGCAATACAATTATAAATGCGGCACATGCACAAAATATAAAAGTTTTTGTTTCTCTTGGAGGAGGTTCAGTTTCTGAAGGAGGAGCAATTCGTGACAATTATTTTAATCTGATAACGCCAGCAAACAGAACGGCTTTCGTTCAAAAAATATACGATTATGTTGTCGCTCACAATTTTGACGGAGTCGATGTCGATCTTGAAGGTCCAGCAATTAATGGAGATTATGGAGGATTTGTAATTGCTTTAGCGAATAAATTGCATGCCAATGGCAAATTGATTTCAGCAGCGCTTTCAGAAGGATATGGTGGTGCAAATGTACCTTCATCTACTTTTGCAGCTTACGACTGGATCAATATCATGGCTTATGATGCGACAGGACCTTGGGCACCAAATAATCCGGGACAGCATTCTCCTTACAGCATGGCGGTAAATCAGTTTAATTATTGGACAGGAAGAGGATTGCCTGCAAGCAAAGCCGTAATTGGACTTCCGTTTTACGGATATGGTTTTGGCGCTTCTGCTAATCAGGGAATTTCTTATGCGAATATCGTAGCGCAATATCCAGGTGCTGAAAATCTAGATCAAGTTGGAAACACCATTTATTATAATGGAATTCCGACTATCAAACAAAAAACAACTTTTGCGATTCAGAATGCAGCGGGAGTAATGATTTGGGAATTGTCTCAAGATGCAACTGGTTCTAAATCTTTGCTAACAGCCATTAATCAGGTTATTACAGGAAGTAATCCGCCAGCAACAGGAACTTTAATCCAAGCAGAAAATTATAACGCGATGAGTGGTGTTCAAACTGAAGCAACAACTGATACAGACGGTGGATTAAATGTTGGGTATTGCGATACAGGCGATTGGATGGCGTATTATAATATTAATTTCCCAACTTCGGGTACTTACCAAATTGAATATCGTGTTGCAAGTGCGGTTACAGGCGGAAGATTGTCATCTGATTTAAATGCAGGAACGATTCAGCTTGGCGCTATAAATGTTCCTAATACAGGCGGATGGCAAAACTGGCAAACCATTACTCAAACCGTAAACGTAAACGCTGGAACGTATAACTTCGGAATCTATGTTCAAAATACTGGTTTTAATATCAACTGGTTTAGAATTACAAAATCGGGTTCTACGGCAAGAACAGCAGCTCCAGCTACAGAACAATCTATTGCGAGTTTAGAAATTTATCCAAATCCAACAGAAAGCGAAATCTTTTTTACTGCAGAAGTTTCTGGCGGAAATGTAAACATCATTAATACTGAAGGTGGAGCAATGGTTTCTTCTCAAACTGTAAATAACAACAGTGTAGATGTTTCTACTTTAAAAAAAGGTATTTACTTGATTTCAGTTGAAAAAAACGGAATCAAAACGGTAAGACGTTTTATTAAGAAATAATCTTTTCACTATTAGCTGAAATAATTTTTTAAACACATAGAAACATAGATTTTAGAATACCAATTGGAGGTGTTTGAAAAAATCTAGATTTTAACACATAGCTATATTTTAAAGGATTTCTATGTTTATTTAAACAAGTGAAACGCCTTTATAGACAAAGTAAATCTATGTTTCTATGTGTTAAAAAAAAAACAGCATTAATAACCCTTTTTACCCCAAATCATATGAAAAACAATTACAGATTTAGTTTAAGTCTGCTCGTATTTTTAATTTTTGGAAGTTTTGCTTTTGCGCAAACTTCATTAGGATCGAGCAAGTCTTTTATGAATACTTTAAAGAAGGAATTGACCACTTCAACCACTTCAAAAAGTATAGAAAAAACAATTTTACTTCAGGCAGAAAATTCAAATTTCAACGGAAAAATAAATTACAAAGAATCAAATGCCACAAGTGAGTTTTTAATTGGAGAAATTAAAAATATAGAAGAATCTTCGTTTTATATTAAAGTGAAAGAAAAGTCTTTAGAAGGTCATATTTTGTTGAAGAAAACTAGAGAAGCCTACAAATATTTTTCTGATGCTAAAGGAAATGCTTTTGTAGAAAAAGTAGACATCAATACTTTAGTTTGTATCGATTACAAAAATGTACCAACTAAAGAGAATACAACTTCTAAAACAACTGCAACAGCAGAAGTTGCTCCAGCATTATTAGATTTACAAAGTTTACCAGGTGCAGCGGGATGTATCATGCTAGATTTTGACGGCTATTATATGCCAGCAGGAAATCTTTGGAACAACGGAAATGCAATTAATGCAGCGCCTTCTGGAATGAACGATGCTGCGGTACAACAGCATTGGGAAGTAGTTTCAGAAGATTATCGTCCTTTTAATGTGAATGTTACCACTAACGAAGCCGTTTTTAATTCGTATCCAAAAAACAGAAGAATGCGTGTTGTAGTTACACCAACCAATACTGCTGCTCCGGGCGCTGGTGGTGTGGCATACATTGGCTCATTTAATTGGGATAATGACGTTCCGTGTTGGGTATTTATCACTTCTGGAAAATCAGGTGGAGATGCTTCTTCACACGAAGTTGGACATACTTTTGATCTTGGGCACGATGGTCGTACTAATCCTGCCGAAGATTATTTCTTAGGTTTAGACGGAACTTCTTGGGCGCCAATTATGGGTGCTGGTTATTATAGACCTGTTGTGCAATGGAGTAAAGGAGAATATAATTTTGCTAATAATTTTCAGGATGATGTTGCCACTATTGCAAGCGCAAAGTTTGGAGTTGGATATCGTGGTGATGATTACGGAAACAACACAGCTTCTGCCGCAACTTTAGATTATAATGCAAGCGGACAAATCAATCAGAAAAATGGAATTATTTCTAGCGAAGCCGATTATGATTTCTTCACTTTTACAACAGGCGGAGGAAACGTTTCGATCAATGCGAATACAGTTTCAAGAGATGGAAATCTGCATTTATTAATTAGATTATTTAATTCGTCTGGAGCAGAAATGGGAACGTATTGGAATTCTGATCCGTTTGCTTTGAATGCTTCTATGAATGTCAATCTTCCTGCTGGAAAATACTTTATCGGAGTTGATGGAAATGGAGCAGGAAATGTTGGAAGCGGAGGTTATTCGGCGTATGGTTCTATCGGAAGTTATTCAATTACAGGAACAATTCCGCCAGGAGGAAATATCAGTCCGTCGACAGATGTGATTACCGTTTATAAAGATTGTAATTACACAGGATTTTCAGGCGGATTAACAATTGGAGATTATAATTTGGCTCGTTTAAATTCTTTAGGAGTTTTAAATGATGATATTTCTTCATTAAGAATTACGCAAGGTTATCAGGCAATTTTATACCAAGATGATAATTTTACAGGGGCTTCAACCGTAATCAATTCTGATAATTCTTGTTTGAATACAACTTGGAATGATAAAGTAAGTTCGATTCGAGTTATTGCAAATGGAGTTACAACTTTAGGAAATCAGACTTTCTTTCTTCAAAACAGAAACAGCGGTTTGTATATGGACGTTTGGAATGCAAGTATGTCAAACGGAGCAGGAATTAATCAAGGTGGTCTCACTTCAGGAAACAACCAAAAATTTACATTCACTCATTTAGGAGACGGAATGTATAAAATTATTGCCAACCACAGCGGACAATCAATGGATGTAAATGGTTTTAATAAAGCCAATGGTACGCGAGTAGAACAATATCCGTATAATGGAACAACGAATCAGCAGTTTATTTTGGTTTCAACTGGCGATGGTTATTATAAAATTGTTGCCCGTCATAGCGGAAGGATTGTTGAGGTTGCCGGAGCAAGCACAGCTTCTGGAGCTATTGTTCAGCAATGGGATAACAACAATCAAACTTGCGGACAATGGAAACTAATTGCTACTACAACATCGCAAACATCAACTTTAATTCAGGCCGAAGATTATTCAGCTATGAGCGGAATACAAGTTGAGCCAACTACAGACACTGGCGGAGGTTCTAATGTTGGTTATACCGAAACTGGTGACTGGCTGGCTTATAACAATATTAATTTCCCAACAACAGGTTCATATTTAATCGAATATCGTGTTGCAAGTGGTGTTACAGGCGGAAGATTATCATCTGACTTAAACGCTGGTGCTATTGTTTTAGGAAATGTTGATATTCCAAATACTGGAGGTTGGCAGAATTGGCAAACGGTTACACAAACCGTAAATGTAAATGCAGGAACTTATAATTTCGGAATTTACATTCAGAATACTGGAATGAACATTAATTGGATTCGAATTACAAAAGTAGGAGCAGGAGCACCTGTAGCTTCTGCAACTATTGAAGAAGAAACAGCAAATGATGCGGTTTTAAATGTATATCCAAATCCTGTTTCAGAAACGTTATTTTTTACGAATGATGTTTCAGGTGGTAATCTGAAAATTGTCGATTCTCAAACAGGATCTACAATTGCATCACAGAAAATAAATGATAATAGTTTGAATGTTTCGCATTTAAGACAAGGAATTTATTTTATTGTTTTCGAGAAAAATGGTAAACAGACTATTAGACGTTTTATTAAAAAATAACCCATTTGCCATAATGGTTTTAGATACATTAAATTTTAGGTTTTTAATGTAATAAGAAGGCTGTCAGAAATGACAGCCTTTTATTTTTTTTAACCGCAAAGGGCGCAAAGAGTTACGCAAAGAACGCTAAGTTTTTTTGAGCTAAATTTTATAAATAAAAAAGTCCACAAAGCTTTGTCTTAAATAAGCTTTACGAATTCTATATAAAACATAACCCAAGGTTTCAACCTTGGGTACGTATCGTGTTCCAATCTTTGTGTACCCAAGGTTGAAACCTTGGGCTATGTTCTGAGTAAATTGCGGAATAATGATATAAAAATCTTAGCGTTCTTTGCGTAACTCTTTGCGACCTTTGCGGTTAAATTAAATTTTTAGGTTTAAGGAATAATTTTTTTATGACGAAATTCATCAAAAAGAGCAAAAAACATTTCTTCAGTATCTATAAATTCGTGAAAACCTAAACGTCTAGCTTTAGTTCCATCAGAGAAAAAATCATAATCCCAAGAGAAAACAAAATCTCCAAATTCCCAAACGGCTAATTTTTCATAATTGTGTTTCTCTAAATTGTATTTTTCTTGTATATTTTCCCAAAGAATATCTTTATCTGCCATTACAGATTTTAATTGCATTTGAAGTGGTTGCGCAACAGGAATTTCAAAATAAGACGCAATTTTGGGCCAAAGTTCTTCCCATCGAAATAAATCGCCATTTGTAATATTAAAAGCTTGATTAGCACATTTTGGATTTGTGGCAGCCCAAACAGTAGCTTTGGCCAATAATCCAGCATCGGTCATTTCCATTAGTTTATTGTAAGCTCCAGCTTTTCCTGGAAATCGAAGCGGAATATTTAGTTCCTTTGAAATCGATGCATAAATAGCAATTAAAAGCGCTAAATTCATAGGGTTTCCTAGTGCTGTTCCTCCAACAACAGATGGACGAATAGCACTCCAATTCCAATTTTTCCCTTCTTGTTTTTGCTCTAAATAGTGTTGCTGCGAAGTATTAAATTCTGGTGGCATATGTCCAGCATCAGTTTCTTTTGCAGGTGTTTTGAAAGGCCCAAGATGAGCGCCATAAACTTTATAACCTTGCATTAAACTTATATGCTGAAGATTTCTAGAAATAGGTTCAATTGTTTCTACTACATTTTGAAGCATTTTCATATTGGGTTCAACAAGTTCAGCCCAAGAAGGACGATCTTGATAAGCAACATAAAAAATATGAGTGATATTTTTCAGTTCAGATAATTGTTTTTTACAGCTTTCAATATCAAGTAAATCAACAGATATGAATTTTAAATTTTCACTATCTGTTCCTCCTTTTCTAGATAACCCAATAACATTCCAACTTTTTGTAGATAGAAGATAATCAATAAGATTTGTGCCAATTACGCCGTTTGCGCCAACTACTAAAGCAGTGTTTTTATTTGTTTCCATTTTCTTTGTATTAAGATTCTTTACAAAGTTCTGGCGATTGCGGAAGATTAAAAATGAAGTAGATTATGGAAAATGGTTGAAGTAGTTCAACTTTTATTTCTTCAATTTTTTGTTTCGTATTTTAGATAAAAATTCAGTGGTCATTCCTAAATAAGAGGCTAAAGTATATTGTGGAACGCGTTTTACAACTAAAGGAAACTCAGCATTAAAACTTTCGAAACGTTCTTCGGCAGAAGAAGTAAGATTCATAATAATTCTTCTCTGAAAAGCAGCAGCAGTACGTTCTGCAGTTATACGAAAAAAGGTTTCAAATTTGGGGTTGGCTTTCTTTAATTTCGTTTCAGTATCAAAATCGATTTGTAAAATAACAGAATCTTCAAGTGCCACAACAAACATAGTGGCTGGTTTTTGATAAATGTAGCTATTGTAGTCCGAAATCCACCAGTCTTCAATAGCAAATGCAATGGTGTGTTCTTGTCCATCATCGCTTACGACATAAGCCCTTAAAGCGCCTTTTACTACATAACTTCTATATTTTGCAATAAAATCAGGCTGTACAATAAACTGTTTCTTTTTTATTTTGGTGATTTTAAACTCAGATATAAATTGATTAAGCTCTTCGTCAGAAAAGGCTACACGAGCTTGCAAATGATCAATTAAAGATTGGTATTCGGTCAATTTTTCCAATTTATTTCTAGATTAATTATACAATCAAAATTACAAAACATTATTATTCCATAACACTAGCATAAACTGATTTTAGGTTTTAATCAATAAAATTGCATCGCATTAAAAATCCAAAACTTCTAATAAGTGTCCCCAATTTATTAAAGTTAAAAACCTATGAAATTAAAATTTACTTCACTTTTTATAGTGTCCATTTTTGCTGTTTTTAATAGTTCCGTTTTGGCACAAAAAACAAAGAACTTAAACGGAACACAAATCGCATTTTTGTCCGATGTTCATTTGCAGGATTTATTTGGCGGATTTTCAGATTCAGATTATAAAGGTGTTCTGAATCCGAAAACGAATCAATATGCTTTGGTACGAACCATGTCATCGCAATTGCATTCTACTCGAATTTTCAATGAAAATTATTTTGCTTTTTTAGCGGCTTTAGAAGATATCGCCAAGCGAAAGATCAAATATGTAGCGCTTCCTGGCGATTATACAGACGACGGACAGCCAATTCACATTCGCGGATTAGCTAGAATTTTAGAACAATATTCAAATAAATACGGAATAGAATTCTTCATTACCACAGGAAATCATGATCCAGTTGGACCTTTTGCACAGGAATCTGGAAAGGAAGATTTTTTAGGAAAAGAAGGTAAAAGTCAACCCATTTATAGCAAAGACGGTATGTATGCGCCAAATCTCACCATCGAACAGCCTGTAGTTGTTACCGCCGATATTGCCAAAATGGGTTATTTAGGAATTACAGATAATTTGAAGGATTTTGGTTTTCATCCAAACAAAAAAAATAAATTTTGGGCAACACCATTTTCAAATTATTCTAGCGAAAATTATTCTTTTGATAAAGCTTTAGAAAGTGCAAAACTGACTAATCGTGTTTATGAAGTTGCGCCAGGTTACGAAGTTCCAGACGTTAGTTATGTCGTAGAACCAATTGATGGACTTTGGTTAATGGCAATTGATGGAAATGTCTATATTCCGAAGAAAACAGATAGCAATCCTAAAGATTCTAAAAGCTATTCAGAAGCCAGTACGGGATATAATAATGTACTTTCAAACAAAAAACATTTGATTAAATGGGTCGAGGATATTTCGGCGCAAGCCAAAAAACAAGGTAAAACTCTGGTTGCTTTTAGCCATTTTCCGATGATTGATTTTAATGATGATGCTTCCGCGGAAATAAAAGAACTGCTTGGGCCAAACAAATGGCAGTTAAACCGAGTTCCAGTTGAAGAAGTAGCGCAGGTTTTTGCTGATGCTGGATTGAAGATTCATTTTGGAGGCCATATGCATATAAATGATACAGGAGTTAGAACTTCGCCAAAAGGAAATACATTAGTAAACATTCAAACGCCGTCGCTTGCGGCTTATATTCCGGCTTATAAATTATTGACTTTAAAGAAAGATAATGTAATCGATATTCAAACCATAACAATCGATAATGTTCCGAGATACGATGAGCTTTTTGATTTGTATAAAATAGAATATCAGTTTTTGGAAAGTCAGAATGCTAAAGATATTTGGAATATTGATATTTTAAAAACTAAAAATTATCATGATTTTACAGATTTTCATTTGAAGGAATTAGTTCGTCTTCGTTTCTTAAAAGACGATTGGCCTTCAGATTTTGCTAATTTTCTATTGAATGTTTCTGCGAAAGATTTATTGGTTTTAGCGAATATAAAATCAGATAAGGATTTTGATTTTATTTTGAAAAATAAAGAGCAGTTTCAAAAAGAATGGAAGGAAGCGGAAACGAAATCGGAACAGATTCTAGCTAAGAACAAACTCAAAGAATCAGATTTCAATTGGAAAGGGAATGATCTTTTAATTGATTTTTATCGTTTTAGAAGCGCAGACGAATTGGCTCTTGCCGATGTTGGAGTTGAAAGGGCAAAACAATACAAAGTTTTATCTGATTTGTTTTTGGAAGGCTCTAAAGCTGATCTTTCAAATAATACTCTGATGCAAAAGCAAATGAAGCTATTCTTGATTATCTTCAATAAATTCATGCATGAAGTTCCAGCAGATCATTTTAGTGTTGATTTGAAAAACGGTGCTGTTAAAAGTTTGAAGTGACTTATCAACCGCAAAATTTTTTAACCGCAAAGAACGCTAAGAATTACGCAAAGCACGCTAAGATTTTTTTAATCTCGCAAAGCCGCAGAGTCGCAATTTTTTTTTATATTCTTTGCGACTCTGGGTCTTTGCGAGCAATTTATAAGTAAGGTTACGCAGAGTTCGCGGAGATTTTACGCAGAGTTCACAGAGAAAATTTTAATTTGAGATTGTGCTCAAAAGCAAAGTTCGCAAAGCTTAATGATAAAGCTTTGCGAACTTTTTATTTATAAACTAGCTTAAAAAACCTTAGCGAACTTTGCGTAATTCTTTGTGTGCTTTGCGGTAAAAAATAGCGGTGCCAAAAAACTTATGGCGCAGTTACGGGATTATTTCGAACATAACTTCCATCATCGTATTTAATTTGGTACGGAGAATTGAAGAAAGTGCTTGGCAGATAATAATCAGTAGTAATGATTTGTGCTCCTGATTTTTTAGCCAATTCAAAATGAGTGTAATCATTGGCGCGTGCTTCTTTGGTATCAGAATCGGCTCTGGTTCTTATAATGTAACCTTTTTTGACTAAATCTTCAATTGTCGGGTCTTCGGCATTATTTCTAAATAAAGTTGCCGCTTCTGGCTTTCCTGGTTCTGCGTTAATAAAAACGGCGCGTCCCTTAAGGGACGGGTGATTCAATGCGTACAAATCTCTTTTTGCGCCGTTATTATCTAATAAGAATAAAAATCGTCCTTTGGCTTCTTTTAAAGTTGGCCAATTGTTGTTTAAAACTGCTTCTTCGAGTGTTTTGTATTTTCCACGAACCATGTCTGGCGTAATGAGTTTGTCTTTTCCTAATTCTTTGCGAATTACTTTATCCATTTCGTCAAAAACAGCTGCAGTAAAATCTTCAGGTTTTGTTCCGAAGAAATTCGCATCTCCGTCTTTTGGTTCTAAAGTGATAAAAACAGGAACGTGCCCTGGATTGGCATCCGACCATTTTTTTAATTCCTGAAGACAGATTTCGAACGTATAAACAGAAGTTCTAAAATCGATGTCAGGCATATGGAAAACTTTAAATCCAGGTTTTTTCATCAATCCGTTTGGGTCGTAAGCTTCTTCAGATTTTGCAATATCCAATCCTTTTGGGTGCGCATATTTTCCGCCTTTCGCGTCAGCAAAAATATCAATTTCCAGATTGCGTAAACCTTTGTTTAATTGGTCTGTAATGCTAATGTGATTGTATTGCAGGCCTTTAAGAGAACGAGTGGTATCTCTGGCTTGTATAAGATTGTATAAGTCAGTTTCGATCGCATGGCGATAACTGTTATGCGATCCGATGACCTGAAGCTGGTTAATTTTCAGGTTGTCATTTTGTGCCTGAGCGCTTAAGTTTAAAGTGCTGGCAAATAATAAAGTGAACAAAAATGATTTCATAATTCTAAAATGTAATTGATACTGTTTGACTGGGACGCATCAAAAGAAAATTGCATTTTGAAAGTTACTAAGTTAAAAGTACTTGTTGGCTTTTATGTTAGATTAAAAAAAAGAAATCGCAAAGTGATTCTTTTTTCGGGTTTAAAAAAGTAGTATTTCTACAACAAACGTGTTTATTTATTAATTTAAAGATAACCTTGACGCAAAAAAGATTGGCTTTTCATTTTATTATTTTACGATATTAAAAAGCCTGTAATTACTGTATGAACAATCCTGAGATTTTTGAAAAAACGTATAACCAATATTGGAAAAAGCTCAATGCGTTTTCTTATACGATGACTCAGGACAAAGACTTGGCGCAGAACATTGTTCAGGATGTTTTTGTGGATTTATGGGAAAGAAAAGAAGAACTGAATATTAATGCTATCGAACCTTTTTTATTTCGGGCAGTAAAAAATCAGGTTTTCAAACATTATCAAAACAATCGTTTTGATAAGACTATTTTAGAAGAAAAATTTGAAGACTACATTATAGACAATTTTTCGACTATAGATCCAGAAGTTATGGATTTGCTTTATGCTGCATTAGACAAACTTCCAGAGAAAAGAAAAGAGGTTTTATTGATGTATAAATTTCAAGACATGACGATCGATCAGATTGCAGACGAACTTGGAATTTCAAAACAAACTGTAAAAAATCAGATTTCATCGGCTGTAAAACAACTTCGCGAAGGCTTGAAAGACTTGGCTTGGCTGGCTCCACTCATTATTTTTAATCAAAAATTTTAAGATAACTTTCGCTTGACGTTTTCATAATATTCGGCGATAGTACGATTTCGAGTTTCTGGTACTTATCTATAACAATAAGTATTATGATAAAAAGAATCAAACATAGTTTAGAGTATTTGCTAGATAAAAGTTCGCGAGGAAAAACTTCATCGGCAGAAGAAAATTTATTAAATGATTTTGCTTTCGGCGAATATCAAAACTCAAAATGGGATAATGATCTTATGGGAAATCCAGAAATCGAATCTCAAAACATCTACGACGAAATTCAGCTAAGAATTGGAAAGAAGAAATCTTTCAATCCTTATTTAAAATATATGGCAGCTGCCAGTATTCTTTTTCTACTTGGTTTAGGATTTTTCTTGAGACCAAATGTTTTAAACCAAAAACAAATCACATTTAAGACGTCATCGATCCCCCAATCTATCCAATTAAGTGACGGTTCGAAAATTTATCTGGCAGCAAACTCATCATTTCAGTATCCTGAAAAATTTGAAGGCGATCAAAGAACGGTTTCTCTATTAAAAGGAAATGCATTTTTTGAAGTTACCAAAGACAAACAGCATCCGTTTATTATTCATTCTGGAGAAATTCAGACTAGAGTAGTGGGAACGTCATTTCACATTCAATTATCAAAATTAAACTGTAAGGTAATTGTAGTAACCGGAAAAGTAAATGTTTCTGGAAAAGGGCAGAGCATAGATTTAGTTCCTAATCAAGAAGCTTTATTTGAATCTCAAAAGCTAACCAAACAAATGGCAGACAAAGCATTTTTGGTGAACTGGTACAATCAAGATGTAACATTAGACCAAACTACTTTAAAACAGGTTATTGCCATTTTACAATATAAATACGGAGTTTCATTTCAGTACGACAATGAACACGTATTAGCAACGCCGTTAACGGTATTCATTAAGAAGGACGCGACATTAGAAAATGTTTTGGAACAAATAAATTATATCACAAACCTAAAATTCAAAGTCTATGGCGAAATAGTAAAAGTGGATTAAAAACAAAAAAAGCAGTTGCGGGAACAACTGCCATTAATAATTAAGCATCGTAAAAAACAATTACTTAAATCATGTATTTTAAACCTTCTTATTTAAATCTAAAGAGTTTTGTCTTTTTAGTTCTAGCTTTACTTGCCTTTCAGAGCGGTTATAGTAAAACGAACTTAAAAGCGTCAAAAGTAGCAAATAAAATAGAAAAAGCTACTCTGGTTTCTATTTTTTCAAAATTAACACAACAAACCGATTACAAATTCAGTTACGGACAAGCTGTAATTGCTGATAATACTGCTTATACAGTAAATTATAGTAATGAGTCTATTACTGCAATTTTGAATGATCTTTCGCAAAAAGCAAATTTCAATTATAACATTAACGGGAAACTGATTTTGATTCAAAAAACTGCTGCGCCAAAAGCGGTAAACACAAAAGCAGTTGATAGAATTAAAGTAAAAGGAAAAGTGGTTGATGAAAATAAACTGCCAATTCCTGGTGCAACAGTATCTGAAACAAGTTCGTCAAATTCGACAGTTACTAATTTCGACGGAGAATTTGAAATTACTGTTGGAGAAGGAAAAACTTTGGACATTTCTTATATGGGTTATAAAACCAAAACAGTTGCTGTACAAACTGGTTTTATGAACATTCAATTAGAGCCAAATACAGCTGAGTTAAACGAAGTTTTGGTTGTAGGTTACGGAAAACAATCTAAGAAAGATGTTACGGGTGCGGTTACGCAATTGGAAGCAGGAAGCTTCAAACAAGGTGTAAACGTTTCTGTAGATAATTTAATGCAAGGAAAAGTGGCTGGTGTGCGTGTTGTAAATACAAGCGGTGAGCCAGGAGCAGGAGTAAACGTTACGATTCGTGGAGTTGGATCTATTAGAAGCGGAAGTACGCCTTTATTTGTTGTTGATGGTGTGCCATTGTCTAATGATGATGTAAGCCCTTCTGGAAGTAACGTAGGTTTTGGAAGCTCTTCGGCTAAGAATCCGTTAAACTTTTTGAATACAAGTGATATCGAATCTATTACGGTTTTGAAAGATGCATCGGCTTCTGCAATTTATGGAGCAAGAGGATCTAACGGAGTGGTTTTGGTAACAACTAAAAAAGGTTCTAAAGGTGAAGGAACTTTGACTTTTGATACGTATACAGGAGTTGCAACTGTGGCTAACAAACTGGATGTTTTAAGCGCAAGTGAATATAGAAATGCAATTACAGACAAAGCTTTTGATCACGGCGGAAATACAGATTGGCAAGATGTAATTTACAGAACTGCGATTACAACAAACAATTCGCTTTCTTTTTCTAAACAAACAGATTCTGGAAACTATTATGCTTCGATCGCGCAAATGGATCAGGAAGGTGTGGTTCGTAACAGTAATTTTAAACGTCTTTCTGGAAGAATTAATGCAGCAGAATCATTTTTGGATAACAAACGTTTAAAAGTAAAAATGAATCTTACAGCAAGTGAAACGAAAGATGACGGAGTTCCAACAAGTGATGACGGAGGTTCTAACGGACAATTGATCGTTCATACTTTGATGGCAAATCCAACGCGTTCGGTTTTTGATGCTAACGGAAATTACACGAATTTCAACATGAACGCGCATTACAATCCAGCCTATTTGTTGAGCATTTACCAAGATCAAACTAGAACGTTGAGAGTTTTAGGAAACTTAGAAGCTTCTTTACGAATTATTGACGGATTAGAATACAAATTAAATATTGGTGTTGACCGTTCTATGGCAGAAAGGAACACAACTATTTTTCCAAACTTAACAGATTTGAATCCGAAAGGGAAATATGTTCAGAATAATTTAGATTCTAAAAATTCTTTGGTTGAACATTATTTGACTTACAATTTAAATTTAGACAAACATAAAATCGAAGCTTTAGGTGGTTTCTCTTATCAAAAATTTGAAAGATCTGGCACAAGCTTTAGTATTGACGGAATTGCTAATCAAGGTACTGGTGTTCCTCCTTCAATTAATCCTGGATTTGCAGGAACACAATCTGGAACAACAGGTTACGCTCAAGAGAATGAGTTGCAATCTTATTTCGGAAGGTTAAATTATGGTTACGACAACAGATATTTGGTTACAGCTTCTATGAGAGGTGACGGATCAACTCGTTTTGGTAAAAATAATAAATACGGTTATTTTCCATCTTTTGCTTTAGGTTGGAATATTGCTAACGAAAGTTTCTTAAAAGAGTCTTCTGCTTTAAACAATTTAAAATTAAGAGCGAGCTGGGGACAAACAGGAAACCAAGAAGTTGAAAATAAAATTACGCAGGCAAGTTATTCTTTATCTGGAGCGGATGGATATTATTTATACGACGATTTAAATTTAGTGAATGGAGTTTCTGTAAACAGAACGCCAAATCCAGATTTGAAGTGGGAGGTTGTAACACAGTATAACGTTGGTTTAGATTTTAATTTATGGAACGATAAATTGTATGGAACATTAGATTATTTCAATAAAACCACTACAGATGCAATTTTGAATATCCCTTCTCAAGCTTTGAGTCCAACGACTACAATCTGGACAAATATTGACGGTAAGATTATCAATAAAGGTATCGAGTTTATGTTGGGTTCAAAATTAGTTGATACTAAAAACTTTACTTGGAACATTGATATGAACGGTGCGACTTTGAACAATAAAATTCAAGATCTTCCGGTTTCAGAAATTTTAACAGGAACAATTTCAGGACCTGGACAATCTGGTGTAAATGCTAATATTTACAAAAGTGGCTACGCAGCCGGATCATTCTATTTATTGGAGCATATTGGTTTTGATGCAAATGGAGCAAATATCTTTAAAGATCAAAACGGAGACGGTGTAATTGATAATAGTGATAGAATTATTATTGAAGGAGCATTGCCAACTTTCTACTACGGATTTAATAGTGACATGAGATATAAAAACTTTACGTTCTCGTTCTCTATCATCGGGCAAACAGGCGGTTATTTATTGAATAATACAGGTTTAAATGCATTAAATATAAACAACTTAGCATCAGATCGTAACGTGGCAACAGGTTACTATGAGTCTGGAGCAAATGCTGCAAACTCGCCAATCTTGTCTACTTTATTCTTAGAAAAATCAGATTTTATTAGATTGAATACCGCTCGTATTGGTTACAATTTTGACTTAAAAGGATTAAACTGGATCAACGGATTAACGCTTTACATTACAGGTCAGAACTTAATTACGATTACAAATTACACAGGTTACGATCCTTTAATCAACAGTCCGAAATCAAACGGAGGAAACCAATCTATCGGTATCGATTATGCAAGTTATCCAACTTCTAGAACATTCAGTTTTGGAGCAACTTTAAAACTATAATTATTATGAAGACAAATACAATTTTTAATATAAAAACATTAGCGATATTTTCTTTTATATGGCTTTTTGTAAGCTGTACAAACCTTGATGAAGTTGTTTTGGATGAGGTTTTAGGAGAAGATGCTTCAAATCCTGCAGGTGCTCTTGCAGCAGCTTACGACCGTTTAGGAGACGGAACTTTTGTAGATCATGGTGGAGTTTTCTCTTTACAAGAATACACGACAGATGAAGCAATCTTGCCAACTCGCGGTAGTGACTGGGGAGACGGTGGAAAATGGAGAGATATGCATGAGTTTACATGGAAATCGGATAATGCGATTGTAGTGGATAACTGGAATAAATTGACAAACGGAATTACACGTTCGTTAACCGCAATTCAGTCAGTTGAAGAAAGTTCAATTCCAGAGAAGAAATTATTTTTAGCGGAAGCGAAAGGGCTTTTAGCGTATTATTTGTACACGACTTTAGATTTGTACGGACAGGCGCCATACAGAGATCCGATGAATCCGAACGCGCCATTGCAGATTTTAAAAGCAGATACGCAAATTGATGTGTTAATCGCTGATGTTGAAGCTCTTCTTCCGGATTTGGCAGAAATGGGAACGCAACAAACACACCACGGAAGATTTACAAAAGAAGCGGCTTATGGTTTCTTAGCAACAATGTACTTAAACCGTGCTGTTTTTAAAGATCGTTTTAATACAGCTTCAAACTTCAATTTTAGTGAAGCTGCTGCAACGGGTACAGGAACAGATATGGATCGTGTAATTTATTATACTTCATTACTGATTAATTCTGGGAAATATTCTTTAGAAAGCGATTACTTCAAAAACTTCGCAAGAGACAACGAGAATGGAAAAGAATTGATTTTTGCGATTTCTCAAAAGATCGATTACATTAGAAATGGTTCAAACAGTTTTGCTTATGTGTGTATGGAGCGTAACCAAAGAACTTCTGCAGCAAATAGAGGAACAAACGCTGCATGTACAACTCCTGAGTTTTTTGCAACTTGGGATGGAAATCACGATGACCCAAGATTCCAACAAAAATACCAATATGGAGACGGAACTTGGTTTATGAATGACGGAACAGATGTTAGCGTTCCTGCTACAGACATTGTACCAAAAAGTGCTAATTTACCTTGGTTTCACTTTAATAGAGGAATCCAATACGGACCACAATACGGACCAATTTTATTGTCTTCTGGTTCATTGGAAATGCTAAACGGACGTATTAAAGTTTCGCCATTAGTAATGGAAAAAAGCACAACAACAAGAATGGATTTTACACCTTCTTTAACGTTCAAAAATCCAGCTCAAGCAGTTTTTGCTCAAAACGAAATTAATCAAGGAGCACGTATTTTTAAATATGAATTTGATCCAGAAGGAGGAAACGGAAACAGCAATGTTGATATTCCTTTATTCCGTTTAGGAGGAATGTATACAATGAGAGCTGAGGCTTATTTCAGAAAAGGAAATACTAGTCAAGCTATGGAAGATTTGAACAAATTGCGTACAAGCAGAAAAAGAGAATCTCTATACGGAGGCGTAACAGGAAAAGCTCTGACTTCAATAGATCAAACGGTTTTATATAATGAAATTGGTTTCGAATTGTATTGGGAATTGTATAGAAGACCACAAATGATCCGTTTCGGGAAATTTGATCTTCCAGGAACAGCAAAATCAGCCTCAGAACCATACAGAAGAGTTTTCCCAATTCCACAGTCAACAATAGATGTGACTAAAGAATTCCAACAAAACCAAGGATACAATTAAGTTTGTGTGTTTATTTTTTATTTTTTTTCAAAAAGCCTGTTTCGAGTAGATGCAGGCTTTTTTTCATAAGATTCTAAGGGACTAAGATGCTAAGATTCTAAGTTTTCCTTTTAGGATTTTAATATTTTCATTTAAGATTGTAGAGATGCACTGCAGTGCATCTCTACAATAAAAAAAACTTAGAACCTTAGCACCTCATAAAAAGAATCTTAAAAAAATATAATAAACGAATAGTTAAATGTAAGTAGTATCTGATTGATAATGAGTATATTTGAGTAAGTGTTAAGCATTTAGGAAATGCCTCAAATAAAACTTCATTTAAATAACTCAAAAAAGTATAAAAATCATGATACATCAAATTGATACCACAGATAATATTGTTGCCTTTAGAGCATTGGCAGAAGTAACAAAAGAAGATTTTGTAACTGCAATAACTCCGGCTGTTGAGCATTTGGTAAAACAGATAAACGAAATTAATTTTCTATTGGTTTTAGATACGGACATCGAAAATTTTACGCCAGGCGCATGGTTACAAGACGGACTTTTGGGACTTAAACATTTAGGAAAATGGAATAGAGCTGCAATTGTTACCGATACAGAAGAAATTATCTCTTTTACAAACGGATTTAGTTATATAGTTCCAGGTGAGTTTCGTGGTTATAAAAAAATAGATTTTAATAAAGCATTAAATTGGGTCGAGGGAAATATTTCTTAATTCCAATTTTCTAAAAATAAAAAGAGCGCTCATCTTATATAAGCGCTCTTTTTTTATGATAGTTTATTTATACGATTAGTGATTGTATTCGATGCCGCTGCTCGATTTAGCATCTATTTTGTCTTTACTAACTTGACTGTATTTTTTATAGCAAGCTGATGCTAAAATTGGCAATGCAAGACCTCCTACAAGAGCACTAGCTTTTTTATGCCCTGTTTTCTTTAAAACTGCCGATGCCAAGAGAACACCAACACCAGCGCATACCATTTGTTTTACTGACAGATTTAACGGTTTGCTTTCAGGTTTAATTCCGTGTAATAATGGGTCTATAAAATTTAAATTCTCCATGATGTCAATTTATTTAATTATACTTACTTTTTAATTGTTATTTTAATTTTTACTGTCTTCGCTGTCAGTTTCGCTTTCAATTTTTTCAATTTCGACCTTTTCTTTCTTTATAGCTTGGCGTAAAAGTGCAAAAAGGCTCATATAAACATTTGCCATAAAAACTAGAGAAAACCCTGCCAAAATATACCCTCTCCAATCATTTAACAAAAGTTTATAATCGCACAGAATTAGAAAGGCAATTGTAACGTAATGGCTAAAGCAATATTCACATGTAAAGAGATAAAAGAACTTTCTAGACAAAATGGTTCTGTCATTTTTAGAATGTCTGACACACCATTCATGAGGTTCTCTAAAAATCTCCTCGTGAGTTACAGTCCAACTAATACAGGCAATTGGAATTGCAAGAATAAAAAGCCAGACGATTTGTGCAACTAAAGTCATAATAATACATTACAATTTACGATATTTTTTCGTTATTCTCTAGGATGATTTTCGGGATAATGTTCAGCATCAAAATCATTTAAATCTTCATCTTTGTCAAAATCGGAATCTTTCTCTACATCATTTTCATAATCTAAATCGACATCATATTCATCATTTAAATCATCTTGAGTTCCGTCATTGGTAATGTCATCATCTTCATTGACAATTCTTTCTTGATTCGGAATGTTTTCTGCTTTAATAGTGGTCTCAAAATCCCCTTGTAAATGAGAAGGATCTCCAATAAACTCTTCTTGATATTGATACGGATTTTCATCACGATTATAATCATCGTTATCAATTGGAGTGTTTTGTTCGTAATAATCAGGATCGCTTTCGCCAAATTCTCGATTATCATGTTTTTTCAGAACTTGTTTAAACTCATCTTCATTAGAATACGTACCGTCAACAAGCGTGTTTTGTTCGATATAATCAGGATCAAATTGACCATAATCATGGTTGTGTGGCTTTTCCATAATAGTGTTTTTTTGATTTGTTATTTTTCCAATATTGAATCTTCATACAGAAGACATGCTAATTCTTTACAGTTTTACTGTAATATCGTTCCCCAGCATTTCTCTGATTGTTTTAGGCTTTAACTTTAATTACAGGCTTATACTTTCTGGCATTTTTCAAAATGCTGTAATTACAAATTTAACACGTAAATGGAAGGGAGGTCTTATAAAAAAAAGCATTATAGTTGCATAATTAACAGTTACTTATAATGTAAATATTGTAAGAAATTATGTAAGTTTACTGTAATAGGAACAGTCTACATTTGATATGAAATCAATAGGCAATTTAATTTGAATCAATATGGCATCAGAAAAGGTAACCGCATGCTGTGAAGCTTTAATAGAAAAGAACTTAACAATAGCATTTGCAGAAAGCGCTTCTGCAGGTAAAATGAGTTATGAATTTTCTACAGTTTTTAATTCTGGAAGAATTCTAATAGGAGGAATAGTTTGTTATCATTCGTCTATGAAAGAAGATTTATTGCAAATTCCGTGGGGAACAATTGAACAGCATAGTGCAGAATCTGCTGAGGTTACCAAATTAATGGCACAGCACTTTTACCGTTATATTAGTTCTGATATTTGTGTAGGTTTAACGGGATTAACAACACCTGGCGGAAGCGAAAGTGAGTCAAAACCTGTTGGAACAATTTTTATACATATTATTTTTGGCGACAAACAAATTGCCAAACGTTATGAATTTAAAGGAACGCCAGAAAGCATTATCAATCAGGCAATAGATGTTGTAGCCGATTTGATTTTGAAAGAGATATAATTTTTAATCATTGTCTTGGATTATCATTTTAATGACTTCCTTTAGTAAAATAGATTCTGATTTAAATATATATTTGTTTCTACTAACTAAAACTATATGGGAGAAAGTATAAAAACATACGAAGCTAAATTTGGTAGTTTAACTTTACAAGATGGACCAGAAAATGATTTTTATTGGGTAGGTTTCGTTTGTAGTTCTAATGATTTATTTTTAGAAAAAATTCCAATTTATATTTTTACAAAAGTGCAAAATATAGCAAAAGAAACTATTCAATTTGTTGAAAGAATAATTTTAAACATTAATGAATATTTAGAAAAATCTATAGCGTATATTAAACGAACACTTATAGAAAAAAGTCAAGAATATAAGATACAAGAAAATGAAAAAGAATTCTTAATTAATGAAGATGTTTTGCCTCTAGATCTACCAGAATTTACTTTTTGGGAAAATTCAAATGAATGGATGATTCGATTTGCAGAAGGAAAGTTTAGCATTTGTGATCCTTTAGGCATTGGAATCACTTTTAAATTGACAGAACCATTAAGTGTTGATAATCTTGAGGATTGTGATTTTATTGATTAAGTTATTTTTTAAAATCATAGAGATAAAAGCCGTAAAGAAATTAGACTTTACGGCTTTTTAATTTTTAAATTTGCATTTAAAGAATTTTGATTTCCTCATTTATGAAACCTCTCTCTAGCTTTAACGTAAGAGCATATGCTATATGCGAAAACGATAATAAGATTTTAGCACTTTACGAATACCACAAAGGCAATATATATTGCAAACTCCCTGGTGGAGGCGTAGAATTTGGTGAAGGCGTTTTAGATTGTTTACACAGGGAGTTTTTAGAAGAACTTAATGCGAAAATTGAAATCGTAGATCATTTATACACGCAAGAACATTTTGTTGAGTCTATCATTGATGACGGAAGACAGATTCTCTTGGTTTATTACATCGTAAAAATCAGTAATCTGGAAGAGATTAAAATCAGTACTCCAGATATTAGCAGATTTGAATGGATTGATGTTAATGAAAATCCGTTTGTACTGCCAATTGATAAAATAGCTCTTGCCAAATACAGAGAAAAATCTAAAGTTATCAATCGATAGATTTACTTTTTAATATAAAGTGAACCATTTTTGATGGTCTTTTTATCTAATAAACCTTGCTGATATAGTTTCTCTAAAATTGAAGTAGCTTCAGAAGTTGATTTGTCTAAAATTACAGCATATTCTTTTGGAGCTAATGTTGGAAAAACTTCAAACAAATCTAACGGATTTTCATTTTTAATGCTTTTCTTTTTTGCCTCTGGAATTAAGGCCAATAATGTATTTTTGAAATCGGTGTAAGGCTTAGAACCGTAGACAGTTAATTGTTTTCCATCTCCATCAGAAAAAAATAAAGTGGGAAAACCTCTCACTCCAAGTGCTTTAGCATAGCTTAAATCTTCATGAAACAATTCTTCGGCATCATCATAATCGGTTTTTAGTTTCTGAACATCCAAACCGGCAATTTTTGCAGCTTCTGCTATATTTTCCCATTTCGCAATATTCTTTTTATCCAAATAAAGCTTTTCGCGAAGAACACGCATAAAAGAAATTGCCTTTGATTTACTCTGCATTTGAGCCGCTTTCATAGCAATGCAAGAAGGATAAGAAGAATCTAACGGATCTTCAATCCAAACATTTCCGTCAATTGGCATTTCGTAATACAAACTAGCTTCGTCCCAATGATGCGCTACATCTGAAGGTTTGCTTATTCCGCCGCTGTTGTAACTCCAATCTGGCAACAAACCGCCCATTCGGTAATCAATTTCGAAATAGTCTCCGTATTCCAGCTTTAATTTTCGAAGCTGAGGTTCAATTCCCCAACAAGAAGAACAAATAGGATCGGTATAGTAAATAATTTTAACAGGTTTATTTTCTGTTGGAATCGCCGTTTTTTCATTCGATTTTTGGCCAATAGGCATTTCGCACATTCCACTTACAGGATCGCATAACAACGGATTAGTTTTGTCTTGACTCATTTTTGAATTCGTTTGCGATTGGCAGCTCACACTGCAAATCAAGATTAATAGTAGCGACAGTATTTTCATAATTTTTAAAATGTACTCTCGGGGTTTCTGAATTTACAGCAAATTTCAGATGAATATCATTGCTAGTCAATTAGTCAAAAAAAGATGACTAGAAAATAAATTCCAATTTTAAGGAATTATCATTTTTTCTAAGAAATAGTGTATTTCTAGCATTAAGTAATGGCAATCTTACAAAGTTTTTATGTATTTTCACGTTTGATTAAATCGACACCTGATGAATTACATTCAAAAAATTAAACGCCTCTATAATCTGTCTGAAAATGAAAACTATGGCTTTTCAGAAAATGAAATGCTCAACCTCGAGAAAACATTAAATACGAGACTTCCTCTAAAGTTTAAAGAATACTATTTGGAATTGGGTAAAGAAGAAAATCTTAATTACAGTTTTAATAGACTTTTGAAACCTGATGATGAAATCGAGTTTTCAGACGATGATTATTTAGTTTTTTATGAAGAAAATCAGAATGTGGCTTTTTGGGGAATCAAAAAAGAAGATTTAAAAGAAGACAATCCGCCAGTTTACGGCAATTATGATACAATCGAAAAATCAGATTGGGAAATTGAAACTCAAACAACAGAGAGCTTTTTCCTTTTTATGGCGGTTTTTAGCGGTACTTTGGGCGGACTGCAGTATAACGGAAATTACATGGGTGAAATTGAACCCGAAATCGTAAAATTTGTTGAGGACAATTGGAAATTAGTTCCAGAAATAAGCAGAGAAAATCAGAAGGTTTACACCGATGAATTTTATGATGTAGTAAGTCTTTCTTTTGATCAAAATGACAAATGTCTGGCAGCATTTATTGGTTCAAGCGATCAAGAACGTTTTGACAAGATTTTGGATGGAATAGATATAGATTGGTCTTATCTTTCTTATGATGATGAAGAATATGAAGAGGATGAAGAAGATTAACAAATTAAAAACAGACAATGATGTGGTTTAATAAATTTAATTTTTTCGACAGACTTCCTGGTTTAACAGAAACGATTCCAGAAGATTTCTTTACAAAATCGTATTCAGAAAGCGAATTAGTGATATTAAACGATATCAGAAAATTATATTCCGAAGGTACAGCTCCAGATATTGTTTCCATTCCAAAACTGCTTAGACTTCCAGAAGATTATATCGAACTTTTGAAACATTCTAACGGAGGCGGTATTTTGAACGGCGAGCGAGAGTTTGGTTATTTTTCGCTTGACGGTATTAGAGAAATGTACATTGCTTATGGTTTTCCGTTTTGGGCGCCAGCATTTCTTCCTGTAGCATTTAATGGCGGAGGAAAGTTTTATGCTTATGATCTAAGAGAAGAAGGTAAATTTCCAGTCATTGTTGTTTCCTCAGGAAATATTGGTTACGAAGAGGATTGCTGGGCATTTCTAGGAAACACAATGGAAAATGTATTGAGCAATAGCACCAATATAGAAGATGAACTTGATTAATGAATTCAGTTAAATAAAAAATGAGAGAATTAAATTATTTAGTAAAAATAGAAGGAAACGAAGCGCTTTTAGAAAGATTTATTGAGGCAATAGATAACGGAACTGTGAAATTGGATAAAGATTATCCAAATCCATATTTATTAGATTCTGGCGAAAAATTCCTAAATAGTTCTGTAATTGAATATTTTTTTCAAACAAGACCATTTTCAAAAGAACTTTATATTGATTTTTTTGAAAAACTAAGAAAATTAAAAAGCTTTAATGAGATTAGCTACACCATAGGAGAATGGATAAAAGAGCAAGTCACGAATAAGTTTTTTGATGTGAAAAAAGAATATTGGGAAGAAATTATAACCAAAAAAACAAACTCAGAAATCTCGATATCTGAAGAAGAAAAAGAGATTTTATCGTTTGTTTGTTATGTAGCAGTTTGTCATATAAAATACGGAGCAAGTTACGAATCTGTTACTGCAAACCGATATTTTGACATGGTAACCGAATTAGGGTCTAATGAAGTAGCAGAATTAAAGAAAAGCGGAACAGGAAAACTTCCGAAAGAATTAATCGCATACAAAGACAGTGATTTAACAGCCAAAGCCAATGACGTTTTTGCTACAATCAATATAAAACTGACTACAGAAACAGAAAAAAGTTATAGAAAAGTTTTAAACTTTGTAAACGATCTTTTGAAGACGGATTTTCCTAAAAGTTTTGAAATAGCTTTTTCTTCAAAAAACAAAGAATTGCTTCCGATAAAAGGACTTCCAAAATGCGGACAGAATTATCTTTTTGCCGGAGCTGTGAAATATCCAAATCTTCACAAAGACATTTTAGAATATATCAATTTGGTGAAAAAAGAATACGAATGGTACAACAATCTTGAAGACGAGAATTGTGCCATGCCATCGACTTTTGCCGTTTTTGCTTTAGGATTACAAGACGAAAAGTATTTCGATACTTTGATTGATTATTACAAAACTGTTGACGAAGAACATCAGTCTCTTCAAGCGAAGTTTACGCCTGTGTTTTTAGAGAAATTCGGCATAACCGAAAAATCTATAAAAGTCTTTATTAATGCCGTTTTATCCATGCAGGAACATCCGCACAATAAAGTTTTTGTTTCTTATTTTACAAATGAGAAGAGCTTAAAATTATTATTGGATAGCAAGGAGAATTTTGTTTCGTATTATTTTACAGAAGAGGATTTAAAAGAATATTCAAATAGTGGAGATAGTCCAGAGGAAATGGCAGATTATTGTTGGGAAAGTGTCATGTACACCATTTTTGGACAAAGCAAAGAGTTTGCTAAAATTAGCAAACAGCTTACAGATGCAGAAAGAGAAATTTTTGAAAAGCTTTTGTAATAAGAATCGATGGATAAGGAGCAGTTTAAAAGTAATTTGTTGCAGACAATACAAGAAGCTGTAAACGACTTAGAAAACAAAACACTTTGGTTTACGATAACTCCAATTAAAGAAGAGAATGTAAAATATAATTCAACTGATGATTTTGCTCGACTATGGATTTTAACGGAGAAAAATCTAAATAAGCAATTTACTTTAGATGAGGTTGTAGATCTTTTGTCATTGCCTAATTACAAATATCCGTTATGGGTAAAAATTATTTTAAGTGAAGGCACTGATGAAACTATATTTTTTGAATTAAAAACAAGTATGAGATTTAGAACGCCTACACAATTGAAACATTTAGAAGTTGGATATCCGCCCTTTGTTTATGAACTTAAGTAAGATTTAAATATGGAATTATAAGGATATTGAATAGAAACAAAAATTCATTTAAGATGATAAAAGATTTAGGTTACGGTTATAAAATCATAGACAACGAATTTATTCTTTTTTATGAAAGTGAAGTCTTTAAGAAATTTTATAAAACAATAGATTTTGAAACCTTTCAAATTATAGCGGTAAATGCAGAAACAGAAGATGATTACGCTTCAACAATCTATTTTGCAGACAAAAATCATGTTTATCTGCAAAGCGCATTCTGCAGTTTTTGTGTTTTAGAAAATGCTATTCCGCAGGATTTTAAAGTACTTGACGTTCAGAAAGGATATGCTTTTTCAAACGGAAATTATTTCCGTCATAGCAGTAAAATGCCTTTTGATTACAGTAAAGCAAATTATCTCAATGATTATTATGCTGTCGCAGATGATAAACTGTATTTTGGTGATACGGTTTTGGTAGAAAATGTTGATATCGAATCTTTCACAATTCCGCATTCAGAGCTAATAGGCAATCTTGGAATGGATAATAATTATGTGTTTTTTAAAGGAAGAATAATTCCAGATGCCAATCCAAAAACGTTTAAAATTCTAGAAACCTGTTTGGATGGAACGTATTATCTAGAATGTGATAATACCTTTTATGCGAAAGATGATAAACAAGCTTATTTTGTGAGAACAATAAGCAATGAGGTAAAAATAATCAAAACGAAAAGTCTAAACGATTTTCATTTTAAAGTAATCGACGAAAGAGGTTACGCTTTTGATAAAGAATACAGTTATTATATGGGCAAACGAACTAAATTATAAAGAGACACATGGCAATATATAAATTCAATGAAGTACTAAACGATTTAATGGATTATTTCATTCTAGGCGATGTAGATTCTTTAATGCAATATAAAATCGAAAATGATTTACCAGATGATCTTCTTACAGAATTCACTACAGAAGAAACCGGAGATCAAGTTGTAGAAGAAGGAGTAATTGTGCCGATGATTGGAATCGTAAACTATCCGTATACCGTTTATTTTAATCTTTCAGATAATGTTCCTGAATTATTAAAACCAGGAAACGAACTTCAGCATAAACGCGATGGATATTGTCTGACAGTTGTAAACGGCAGGATTTATTTATATACGATTCCGTATTTAAAAGATTTTACAAAAGAAAAAGTAGATTTGCTCAAAAAGTACAAACATGCAACGATAGAGCTTCCGAATGGTTTTTACAGTGTTTCGATTTTAGCAGGTTTAACAAAACAGACTTTAGAAATCAAGACAGAATCTGGCGAAATAGAACAAATAGAAGACATGGAACCAACGTTTGAATTTCTGATAAAACCTTCGGCAGAAAAACCAGATTTTACGGCTGATTTTACATATCCATTTAGAATAGAATTTTAGAATTTCAATTATTTGAAACCAGATAACATGAATAAATCAATACAAATCGAAGAACTAAGCAATAATACCTTTTTCTGGAAATATTATTTCTGCTGGTCGCGCGGTTATGATGAAAAAGAAGAAATAAATATTGATGAGGTTCTTGAAGTTGTAGAAATCAACGAAACTGAAGCTTACGAATGGGAAAGGCAATTTTTTAATTACGATGATATAGAAGAAAACCCAAGATATATTTCGAATAAAATAAACGATAATTTAAATGCTGTAATTGAGTTTGCCGAATATGAAATCAATTTTTTTCTGAATGATATTTACATCGGAAATCTAGGCGGACATTTTGAAGCTTGGTTTTTTACGTTAGAAGAATTATTGTCTTTCGAAAAACAACCAAATCTCTTTCTTCTTTTTCTTCCAATGACTGGAATTTCTGAAGATCAAAAAGCTATTTTAAAGCCAATTGTAGTAAAGCATTTAAACACAATTCCAAAGTTTGAAGAACAATCCGATTATATTGCAAATTGCCTCTTAAACGGATTAATAATGCAATCTTCATTTCAAGAAATAGAAGGAATTGGTTTAACCAATAATGAAAATCATAGTGTGAGAAATATAACAGATTATCAACGTTATCAGGAAGATGTAATACTGTTGAATAAAATTCTTAGTTCAGTAAATTAATATTTGGTATCATAAATAATAAAGCCAGTGAAATTTCACTGGCTTTATTTATTATTTCGAAATGCAAAGTTTAGATTTTTGTCACTTTTACAATTTTGGTTTGATTGTTTTCGTCTGTAATTTTTAGAATGTAATTACCAGCTGCAAAACCGTTTACATCTATTGTTGAATTCTGTTTAGAAATAGACTGTCTTTTTAATTTCTTTCCAGAAATATCAAAAAATTCTACAATAGCATTGTTTTCAATAGTTACATGAAATACATCATGCGATGGATTTGGATATACCATTAATACAGATTTCAAATCAAATTGATCTCTTCCAAGAGTACTAACATTATAACAATCTGATGTTAGAACACAATTCCCTAAAGTAATAACAACGCTGTATTGGCCTTTACTTTGGGGAGTAAATACTGAATTTACAGCTCCAGAAATTGGAGTATTCGTTGTACAGTCAATCCATTGGTAAACAGCATTTGGAGTATTTGAAGATAGAATTCCATTTTCAAAACTTACCGCTTTGTCAATTGTATTAATAGTCAAATCTAAGATCTCTGTCGCGCATCCTTTTACAGAAGTGTAAATTCCAGTTTTCGTGTATTTCGTAGAATTTTCAGACCATGTATATTCATCACAAGCTGAAATTTTAGTAGTGTTTGAAGTAGTTGGCGTAATGGTTAAATTTAAAATTTCTGTTGCGCATCCTTTTTTGGATGTATAAATTCCAGTTTGTGTGTACTTAGTAGAATTTTCGGCCCAAGTATATTCATCACAAGCTGAAATTGTGGTTGTGTTTGAAGTGCTTGGCGTAATGGTTAAATCCAAAATTTCTGTTGCGCATCCTTTTTTGGAAGTATAAATTCCAGTTTGCGTGTACTTTGTAGAATTTTCAGCCCAAGTATATTCATCGCAAGTCGAAATTGTTGTTGTGTTCGAAGTGCTTGGCGTGATGGTTAAATCCAAAATTTCTGTTGCGCATCCTTTTTTGGAAGTATAAATTCCAGTTTGCGTGTACTTTGTAGAATTCTCAGCCCAAGTATATTCATCACAAGTCGAAATTGTTGTTGTGTTCGAAGTGCTTGGCGTGATAGTTAAATCTAAAACTTGTGTATCACATCCTTTAACCGAAGTATAAATCCCAGTTTGTGTATATTTCGTAGAATTCTCAGCCCAAGTATATTCATCACAAGTCGAAATTGCTGTTGTGTTCGACGTGCTAGGCGTAATAGTTAAATCCAAAATTTCTGTTGCACATCCTTTTTTGGAAGTATAAATTCCGGTTTGTGTATATTTTGTAGAATTTTCAGCCCAAGTATATTCATCGCAAGTCGAAATTGTTGTTGTGTTCGACGTGCTTGGCGTAATAGTTAAATCCAAAATTTCTGTTACGCATCCTTTTATGGAAGTATAAATTCCAGTTTGAGTGTACTTTGTAGAATTTTCAGCCCAAGTGTACTCGTCACAAGTTGAAATTGTTGTTGTGTTTGACGTTGTTGGTGTTACGGTAACATCGACTTCAAGTCGTTCACTTTCACAACTACCATCACCTTGAGAGACATAATAAGATTTTGATGTTAATGAAGCAGTTGATAGAAGTGGCGTAGTAGAAGTGTTATCTGAATACCATTTTAAATTTGTTCCAGTAGCATTTAAATCAGCTACAGTTGCAGCATCGCAGAAATCTTGTGTTGCATTGGCAGTTGGAGCAGATAAATAACCACAGTACAATTGCCAGTTCATAGCATCCAAAGCAACATATTCATACTTACCTGTTGTCGAAATAATAAATTCATCAATGGGAGTGTTGGTATTAGAACCAAAATCAGCTAAATCAATTTTAGTATAACCATTATTTGCAGCTCCTGTTACCGTTGGATCAACAAAATCAGATGTTTTGTTTACAGTAAAAACCGTTACTCCAGACAATTTTCCAGTAATAGTACAAGTGCCAGTAGGAGAACCAAGCTGTACAGTAGAAAGATATAAGTAAAGCGATTTTAAATAAAATGAAAATCCAGAAACTGAAATTTTAAATTCTACAGGCTTTCCAAAATCGGCTGTTCCAGTGTTGTCAATAAACTTGTGGTCAGTTGCTGTACCGTTCCAGCCACTTCCTGTATGTTCAAAAACACCAAATGATCCACCTTTTTGAGTACTAATATTAAAAACTTTATTGTTACTAGTAAAAGTTTTACTGCCTGCTGCCTGCGACTCAAAGGTTTCGTTGGTCTGAGCAGAGGCAAGATTGATAAAAAGAAGTGCTGTTAACACATATAAGTAATTTTTTGTCATAGTCGTATTTTATATGTGTTATGGTCTAGAAGGATAAAGTCCTTGATAACAAATAATATAAGTTAATACCAAAGAAGGCTGACTTACATTTATTGGAGTATTAGAACCAGTTAGAGATGTTTGAAAAGGTTTTAAGCTTGTACTTGCATTATCATTGTTAAATCCTGCAATAGGATACAAGGTATTATTAACGCTTATTGAAGGTGCAGCCATAACAGAATTAACTGTTGGAATTTGTAATGTTGCAGCATTCTGGCTCACTTTTAGTGCAGCACTATGGTTATGGTCAGGAAGGTTGGCAGTTGTCAAGGCTACAGTCTCTGTTCCCCTTTGTGTTCCGTAAGCTAAAGATGCCGAAGGTCCTGCTGCGGTACGTCCTCTATAGTCTGGAAGTTTGAAATTGGCAGGTGGATTACCGCCGTATGTTGTACCTATAATTGAAAATAAAGCTTGATAATCAGAGACATTAAGCGGGAGTGTCTGGCCTTCACATTTAAGCCATCCTTGTGGAGCAAAATTCCCTGCAAAAAGGCGAACTTCTCCTACTAAGCCCATAACTTGTGCGTTCATGGATTTTGATAACAAAAACACAAGCAGTGTTAAAAAAAATATTTTTTTCATTTTGTAATATAATTATACTAGAGTCAGATTTTATTAGTTAAAATAAGGGAATTGCCCACTTACGCAAATAATGTAATACATAGAAAGTATAGGCTGTTCTATATTTGCTGGTGTATAATTTCCTGTTGTTTCCGTAGAAGCGGCGTTAATTGAAATATCAGAAGCTGACGAAGCAATGTAGTTTAAAACTGGACGGGAAGTTCCATTAAAAATATTAACAGAAGGAGCTGGTATTGTGTTTGATCCTGGCGCTTTAGTTCCATATGCTTCAACCGAAGGAGGATAGGTACTGGTATTTAGACTAATCAATGCAGTATGTGAATGCTCTGGTAAATTGTTTGATTGTAATGTTACGGTATTTGATCCTAGATTTTGTCCTATAATGCGATTAGTAAGACCTGGACCTTGTCCGTTACCTACTGCCATATTCCCGTTTAAGTTTGGCAGAGCAAAAGTTCTTGTTCCATCTCCTCCAAATTGGTTGCCGAGTAAGGCATAAAGAGCACTATATTGGTTTATTGGAAGTAATGCTCCATTACACAGCGCCCATCCTTTTGGTGCATAACTTCCAGAAAAAAGACGAATTTCTCCTAAGTAAGGATCTTGAGAAAAAGCTGGAATCGTAAATAAAAATACTATTATATATAGAAAATGTTTGTATTTCATATTGTTAAAAAGATTTTATATAAAAGTTATTGAACAGGATAATTACCACTCAGGCAGATGATATAATTTAGTACCAGACTTGGTTTAATAATCGAAACCGAAGCTGGAGCTTGCTGCCCTGTATTTCCAATTTTAACTAATTCGGTATTAGTAATCGTTTCAAAAGCAGCTATGGTATAATTTGTATTTGTAATAGAAGCTTTACCCGACTTAAATCCTGAGGCCGAAATACTGGAAGAAGCTGCTGGTACATTTGTCTTGCCTTCGGTATTGTTTACTTTAATCGTGATTTGGTGATTATGTGCAGGCAGGTTTGAGCTTGTAAGCGTAACGGTTTCCTGACCATATTGCTGTCCAAGAGTTTTATTTGTCAATCCAACTCCCTGGCCTTGCCCTACAGGTACTCTGCCTCTTAAGTCGGGAAGTGCAAATGTTGTAATGCCGTCGCCGCCATATATATTACCTATTACAGAATAAAGATCTGGATAGTCATTTATTTGCAGAATGCTGCCGTCGCATAGAGCCCAGCCGCTAAGTAATCTCGCATAAGGGCTGGCAATAATTTCGCCTGTAAAATTATTAGACTGCGAAAAAGATTTCCCGGTTAAGAGCAGTAAGAATAAAATTAATAAGTAGTTTTTTTTCATAAATTAAATTAGGATTTAAATTTTCTTTACAGATAAAAAGCTAAAAGTTTAAAATTTTAACTAAAAATCTACCAGACAAATATACTGTAAAAACAAAGTTTTAATCTTAGAAAAAATCAAGATATTATCAATGAAAATTTCTTAAACAATTCTTAATTAGATGGTTAGTTTTGCGTTTTTTTGCTTAAAAGAATGTAGTTCATGCCTTACGGAAGAAATATAAAAATGCAGATTATCGATTAATTTTACCTTTAACAGAATCGTGTCAGAAATAAGTTTCACAATTTTGTTTAAGGGCGAATTTTGACCATTTTTATTTCCGAAAATGATAAATGAAAATTTTACGTCAGGACATTAAATTTTCATTAACAAAAACTAATTTGACATTAGTTTATATTTGTAAGAAACAAATTAATTTTAAGATCAAAAAGGTCTATGAAAAATAAACTTTTAAAAATTTCTTTTCTTCTATTTTTGCTTTTTTCGGTAAAAGGATACAATCAGAATGTTAAGCTTTTGACTATAAATCAGTTGAACGAACGAATTAAAAACGGAAAAGACAGCACTTATGTAGTTAACTTTTGGGCGACTTGGTGCGCGCCATGCATAAAAGAATTACCGCATTTTGAAAAACTGGGAGCAGAGCATAAATCGGAGAAATTGGCTGTTTTATTGGTGAGTTTAGATTTTAAATCGAAACTGGCTTCAAATGTAGTTCCGTTTGTGAAAAGGAAAAATTTAAAGAATGAAGTTTTTCTATTAAATGAAAGCAATCCGCAGGAGTTTATTGATCGAATCGATCCAAGTTGGTCAGGAAGTATTCCGGCAACGCTTTTCATTAAAAATGACAAAAGAAAATTTGTAGAAAGCGAATTTACGTACGAACAATTATTAACTGAATATAAAAAACTGTAAACCATTATGAAGAAAATAATCTTATTACTAGCATTGGCATTTTCTGCTTTTCTATCTCACGCACAAAATGCAGCAACACTTAAAGCATGCGACGCAGCTCCAGATTTCAAACTGAAAAATGTTGACAACAAAGAAGTTTCTTTCGGAACTTTTAAAGATGCAAAAGGATATATTGTAGTTTTTACTTGCAATACTTGTCCGTATGCAGTTGGTTACGAGCAGAGAATTATCGATTTAGATAAAAAATTTAAACCACAAGGATATCCAGTAATTGCAATTAATCCAAACGATCCAGAAGCTTCTACAGCAGATACATTTGTAAAAATGCAGGATTTAGCAAAAGAGAAAAAATATTCTTTCCCATATTTATTTGATCCAGGACAAAAAATCACTGACGAATACGGAGCAAAACGTACGCCTCACGTTTTTATCGTTTCTAAAACGGCAAAAGGAAATGTTGTAGAATACGTTGGAGCAATCGATAATGATCCAGAAGGAAACAATCCACAAAAAATAAAATATGCTGAAGATGTAATTGCATCATTAAAAAGCGGCCAAAAGCCAGCCATTACACAAACTAAAGAAATTGGCTGTACAGTAAAAAGAAAAGCAAAAGCTTAATTTTTTTGTTTCAAGTTTAAAGTTTCAGGTTTCAAGTTCTACCTTGACGCATAGTGTAAAACTTGAAACCTGAAACTTGAAACAAAAAAAAATCACCAAAACAAAACGCCCCATAATTGGGGCGTTTTTGGCATGTATAATGAACAAGTTTACTTTCTATTTTTTATCAATCTTGTAAAGTCTTCCTTGATCGGTAACGGCGTATAATGCTTCATCTTTTCCTTGTGTAATATCTCTAAATCTTTGTCCTTCTCCAGCTAATAATCTTTCTTCACCAGCTACTTTATTGTCTTTAAAAGCTAAACGTACAATGTGCATACCGCTTAAAGCACCAATAAAAAGATTATTTTGCCATTCTGGAATACGATTCCCTGAGTAAAATGTCATGCCGCTTGGTGACACTACAGGATCCCAATAATATACGGGCTGTTCCATTCCATCTTTTTGTGTAATACCTTCTCCAATTTTCGTACCACTATATTCAATTCCGTAAGTAATTGTTGGCCAGCCATAATTTGCTCCAGCTTTAATTCTATTTATTTCGTCACCACCTCTAGGGCCGTGCTCGCTTTGCCATAATTCACCCGTTGTTGGATGAATAGCCAATCCTTGCGGATTTCTATGCCCAATAGTATAAAGTTCTGGTAAAGCTCCCGTTTGTGTAAAAGTTGGATTTCCTGGTGCAGCTTGTCCGCTTGTGGTTATATGAACAATTTTACCCAAACTGCTAGTAACTGATTGCGCTAAAGGACGAGTTTCTAAAACAGATCTTTCTCCAATACTCACAAATAAATTTCCAGTTTTATCAAATAAAACGCGACCTCCATAATGTAGCGTACTTGCGTTTGGCGTATTCGAACGATAAATAACAGTTGCATTTTCAATAGCAGTTTCGTTATCAGATATTCTTCCTTTCGCTACAGCGGTAATATTTCCGCCAGCAACGATTTCAGAAAACACCCAATAAATCATTCGATTTGTTTCGTACGAAGGATCAAGACAAATTCCTAATAATCCACCTTGATCCGCAGGATTTACTGCTGGAACGCCAGTCAATCCATTGCTAATAACTCCGGCCTGAGTAACAATTCTAATTTTACCTGCTGCTTTTTCGGTTACCAAAAGACGTCCATCAGGAAGATAAGCAACTCCCCAAGGAGCGCTTAAGCCACTGGTGATTACTTTAGCTTCATATTCTGTAGTAGTCTGAATGCTTCCTGCACGTGTTTGTCCAGAAAATGCTGGTTGATAAGTGGTATTGGCCGTACCTGTTTCTACAGGCGGACCAGTTGGTCCCGGATCGGTGCCTGGGTCAGTATTGTCGTTATTCGAACAGCTGCCCAAAATAAGAATTCCAGCTAGAAGAAAAATACTTTTTTGAATTATCATAATGCTTCATTTTAATGGTTAGAAAATAATTTTTGCATTATCGAACATTTCGAAAAAGAAGATGGTAGGTAGAGATTCGTCAATTAGAAAGGGTTAGTTTCAAACGAAATTCTCAATTTTATTTTCAATTAAGAATGCCTAAATGCTTTTAATATCTAAAATGAAGCAGACTAATTTCAATAGCAGAAATTAAACTCCTTTTGGAAAAGCATTTAGTGGGACATGCCTAATTGAAACGGAAAATTAAGACAAAATATTGCCGATAAGGATTGTATTGTTCTTTTCTTTGCGGAAATTTAACATTTAAAAACTTAGTAAAAACACGGCTAAAGTCTTATTTCTAAAGAAGATTTTAAAGACTTTTTAATTTTTTCATGAAGACAGGAAAAACTTCATTTAATTCTTCAAAAAGAGGGTTTTTTCGGTTTTTTAATTTGATTTCGGTAAATAATTTTAATCCTAAAGCAAATTGAACAGCTTCAGATTCGTTGGCGAAAATGTCCTTAGATTTTATTCTTTCAATAATTCCGAAGATTTCGTCGTGATTGTCAAATTCGATTCCTAATTCTTTAGCAGGTTCGGTTTCACCATTTGCGTATTCTTTAAGGCTTAAAGTAAGGTAGTATTTGTTTGATCTTTTTTCCATGATTTTTGTAATTCTAATTTTATTTTAGCCACTTATCGACCAATGTTTTAAAAGCTTCTTTGTATTGTTCGCCGACTGTGATTTCTATTTTATCGATAAAAATGGAGTTTTTGCTGATAGCACTTATTTTGTCAAGAGAAACAATAAACGAACGGTGAACGCGCATAAACTTTGACGAAGGCAGTTTTTCTTCTAATGCTTTAAGCGAAATAAGAGACATTAATGCTTTCTGCGAATCTTCGAGATGTACTTTTACATAATCTTTTAAACTTTCGATATAAGTGATGTCTTTTAGTGAAATTCTAACCCATTGATATTCGACTTTCAAAAAGATAAATTCGTCATCTGCGGCAATAGTTGTAAAGGTATTGTTGGCTTCTTCGGTTAATTGCAAAACTTTGCTTGAAGCGCGCAAAAATTCTTCGTAACTGAAAGGTTTTAGAAGATAATCTACAGCATTTACACGATAACCTTCAATTGCATAATGATTGTAAGCTGTTGTAAAAACGATTTTTGGTAACGGTCCGCCTTGATCTTGAAGCAGTCTTGCCAATTCCATTCCTGTCAAGTTAGGCATATTTATGTCTAAGAAAACCAAATCGGGTTTTGTCTCTCGAATGATGCCCATTGCGTCTACAGCATTGTCGCAAGTGGTTATTAATTCTAAAAAAGGAGTTTGATGTATAAACGTTTCTACCAGTTTTAAAGCCAATGGTTCATCATCTACTGCTATACATTTTAATACGGTCATTGCTCTAAAGTTATTTTCAATTTAATTTTATAAGTTCCGTGATCGGTAACTCCAAAAGAAATATAATGCTGATTAGGATAAATCAATTGCAGTCTTCTTTTGGTGTTTGTTAAACCAATTCCGCCTTCATCTGAAACCGATGTTTTTTCGAAAAAAGTATTTTCTACTTCAAATTCCAGATGCGTGTCATTTTGCGAAAGTTTAATGTGTATTTCGCTTTTATCGGTTGCATGAACACCATGTTTAAAGGCATTTTCTACTAAAGGTAGTAATAACATTGGAACAATTGGATAATCGTGCAGTTTTTCAGGAATTTCTGTGGTGATTGTTAATTTACTATTGGCACGAAGTTTCATTAAAGCAATAAAATCTTTTAAGAATTCTACCTCTTTAAACAATGTTGTTCGTTCGCCTTCTGTGCTGTAAAGTAAGTAGCGCATCATACGGCTTAAGGTATGCAAGGCGTTTCTAGAATCTTCAATATCGGTATAAGTCAAAGAATAAATACTATTCAAAGAATTAAAGAAAAAATGGGGATTAATTTGCGCTTTCAACATGGCCAATTCTGCCATTGTTTTGTCTTGTTCCAGTTTCAGTTTGTGTTGCGCTGCTTTTTGCCAATGCGTTAACATCGCCCAGCTGGTGCTGATTCCTAAAACCAATAATGTTAGAGTAAAAACGTAATTGTCAAAATACGGATTTTTATATTTTTTAAAGCCAATAGCTTTACTAATTTGATTATGAAGATCGGTTTGCGAAGTATAAAAATAAGCAATTAGCTGAAGGGTTATAATTGCAGCAAATGCCCAAACCAAGAAAGCAGAAGTATTGTCTTTAATGATAGTTTTTGGAACTATAATTTTTGCCGTATAATAAAAGAGAATGATTAATTGAAACAATATAATGCTCTGCCAAAGCCAGAATGCCTGCGGAAGCACAACATTCCATGTTAGCGGAATATAAAACAGCATAAGGTACCCTAATAAAGACCAGCCAAGAATGTGCAGTCCCGTAAATAAATAGGGTCTAAAAAAGTTTGGTGACATTATAATTTATGATTTATGTGGCAATATTACATTTTATTTAAACATGAATTTTCAGCAATCGCTAAACCCCGATTTAGAGCCTATAAAAAGCATTTTAGAGCCGACGGGATAAAAATTAAACACTTGTTTAATATTTAAAAAATTCCGTCGGCTGTCATCTTACCTTTATCGATTGTCTCTCGCTCTTCGTCTATTTGAAAAATTTTGCATGTTATATTTTAGTTCTTTTGTTGTCATATAATAGATAATCACACATTTTTCAAGATGAATAAGCAATCATTTTTAAGCATTCTTGCAGCATCACTTATTATCGCTTCTTGCGGTAAAAATGATAAATCGGCACAAGCCGGAGGAGCTCCGCAGATTAAAGAATATAAAACTGTTACACTACAGCCAAAATCAGCTACATTAAACAGCGATTTTCCTGCTAGTATACAAGGACAGCAAAATATAGAAATTCGTCCAAGAGTTGAAGGTTACATCGACAAGATTTTTGTTGATGAAGGAGCAGTAGTAAAAGCTGGTCAGCCATTATTTAAAATTAGCGCACCAGAATATGAGCAGCAAGTTCGTACTGCAACAGCAAGCATTAAAAGTGCTCAAGCAGATGTAAGCTCAGCAAAATTGGCTGTAAATAAAGTAAAGCCTTTAGTTGAAAAAGGAATTATCAGTAAATACGATTTAGAATCTGCTCAATATACTTACGAGTCAGCAGTTGCTTCTTTAGCGCAAGCAAATGCGGCTTTAGTAAATGCAAAAGTAAACTTAGGATATACCACAGTTACAAGTCCTGTAAATGGAGTTGTAGGTTCAATTCCTTTCCGTTTAGGAAGTTTGGTAAGTTCTAATACGACTGAACCTTTAACAACAGTTTCAAGTATTGGGAATGTATATGCCTATTTTGCTATGAATGAAAAAGTCTTGCTGAATTTTACTAAAGACGCTGGAGGTTCATTAAACCAAAAAATAAAAAACATGCCGGCAGTTTCTTTATTGCTTTCAGATGGTTCGACTTATGATGAAAAAGGAAAAATAGAAACCGTAAACGGATTAATCAATACCGAAACAGGTACTGTAAATTTTAGAGCTCGTTTCCCAAATCCAAAAGGAATTATCAGAAGCGGAAGCAGCACAACAGTTAGAATTCCTAATGAAGTTAAAGATGCAATTATAATTCCTCAAAGCGCGACATTCGAACTTCAAGATAAAATTTTCGCAGTAGTTGTGGGTAAAGATGGAAAAACTAAAAATGCCAATATCACAGTTCTTGACAATTCAGCAGGTAATTATTATGTAGTTACAAGCGGTTTAAATCCTGGAGATCAAATTGTATTAGAAGGAGTAGCTTCATTAAAAGAAGGAACTGAAATTAAAGCCCAAAATCAAAGCCCAGAAACAGTTTACGCCGATTTAAAATAAAAGAAATGTTTAAAAGATTTATACAAAGACCCGTACTCTCAACGGTAATATCTGTTATTATCGTTATTTTAGGTGTTTTAGGCCTAATTGAGTTACCTATATCGCAATATCCAGATATTGCGCCTCCAACTGTAAACGTCGCAGCGAGCTATACAGGAGCCAATGCCGACGTGGTACTGAAAAGTATCGTAATTCCGTTGGAAGAACAAATTAATGGTGTAGAAAACATGACGTACATGACTTCTACAGCAACAAACGATGGAAACGCTTCTATCAAGATTTTCTTTAAAGTAGGAACAAACCCAGACTTAGCAGCGGTAAACGTTCAGAACAGGGTTTCTAGAGCAACAAGTTTATTGCCTGTAGAGGTTACTCAAGCAGGGGTTACCGTTACAAAAAGTCAGAGTAGTAACTTATTGATTTTCTCTTTATATAGTGAAGATAAAGCTTACGATCAGACATTCCTTCAAAACTATGCGAAGATCAACCTTGTACCGCAAATTCAGCGTGTAGTTGGGGTTGGAGATGTAACCGTTTTTGGTGCAAAAGATTACTCTATGAGAATCTGGTTGAAACCAGACGTAATGCAACAATACAAATTGATTCCGAGTGATATTTCGGCAGCTTTAGCAGAACAAAATATCGAAGCTGCGCCAGGTAAATTTGGTGAAAACGGAGATCAAGCTTTTCAATACGTAATTAAATACAAAGGACGTTTAACAACAGCTCAAGAATTTGAAGACATTGTAATCAAATCTGTTGGAAACGGACAAATGCTTAGGCTTAAAGATGTTGCTAAAGTTGAATTAGGATCTTTAAGTTATGCTTCTACAATTAAAACAAACGGTGTAGAATCTGCAGCGATGGCAATTAGCCAGACTCCAGGATCTAATGCGCGTGACGTAATCAACAATTCTAAAAAATTGATTGATGAAGCAGCTAAAAACTTCCCGAAAGGCGTTAAATATACAACTCTTGTTGACGTTAACGAAAACTTAGATGCTTCTATCGAAAAAGTAATTCATACGTTGGTTGAAGCTTTTATTCTGGTTTTCATTGTAGTATTTATTTTTCTTCAAGATTTTAGATCGACTTTAATTCCGGCAATTGCGGTTCCGGTTGCGATTGTGGGTACATTCTTCTTCCTGAATTTATTCGGATTTACGATTAACTTATTGACGCTTTTCGCGATGGTTCTAGCCATTGGTATTGTGGTCGATGATGCGATTGTGGTTGTAGAGGCCGTTCACGCCAAACTCGACCACGGTTATAAATCGGCTAAAAAAGCGACAATTCATGCGATGGACGAAATTTCGGGAGCGATTATTTCGATTACATTGGTAATGGCTGCAGTATTTATTCCAGTAACATTTATTGGAGGATCAACAGGGGTTTTCTACAAACAGTTTGGTATTACACTGGCGGTTGCAATTATTCTTTCTGCGATAAACGCTTTGACTTTGAGTCCTGCATTATGTGCACTTTTACTAAAACCACACGCAGACGATCATAAATATAAAAGCTATTTACAGCGTTTTTACACTTCATTTAACGTGGCATTTGATAATGTTACAGCAAGATACAAACGTTCGGTAAGTTTTCTTTCTGCTAAAAAATGGATTGCTTTGGCTTCAATTGTCATTGCTGGTGCAGCTTTAGTTTATATGATGAAAACTACACCTTCAGCTTTCGTACCATCTGAAGATCAGGGAACAGTTTTCGCTAATATTAGTTTACCGCCTTCAGCTTCTATGGAGCGTTCTGATGTAATTGCGAAAAGAGTAGACAGTATTGCAAAAACAATTCCTGGAGTTAAAAACACACTTCGTATTGTTGGACAAAACTTTACAGCAGGTGCGGGTAGTGCTTACAGTATGGTTATTGTGAAATTGCTTCCTTGGGATCAGCGTGAATTGAGTGTCGATGACGTAATTGGTCAGCTTTTTGCAAAAACAAGCGGAATTCGTGAAGCTAATATTTTCTTTATTTCGCCGCCAACTATTCAAGGTTTTGGACAAAGTGGTGGATTCGAATTCCAATTGCAAGATAAAGGAGGTCATACAACAGCTGAATTTTATAAAGTAAATAACGAATTCTTAGCCAAATTATCTGAGCGTCCAGAAATTCAATACGCGACAACACCATTTAACCCTGGTTTCCCTCAGTATATGATGGATGTTAATTTAGCGAAAGCGAAAGATGCAGGAGTTTCGGTAAATACGATTTTATCAACCATGCAAGGTTATTATGGTGGATTGTATGCTTCGAACTTTAACAAATTCGGTAAACAATATCGTGTAATGATTCAGGCTTCTCCAGAGTTTAGAACAAATACGCAAGGATTAAATAAAATCTTTGTTCGTAATAGTTCAGGAAACATGGCGCCAATTACTGAGTTCGTAAAAATGACGAGAGTTTTTGGTCCAGAATCTATTTCGAGATTTAACTTGTTTACGTCTATATCTATTACAGGAGCACCAAAACCTGGTTTTAGTTCTGGAGATGCTATTAAAGCAATTCAAGAAGTGGCAGCAGAAAGTCTTCCAGCAGGTTATGGTTACGAATTCTCAGGTTTAACACGTGAGGAGTTGGCATCAGGAAGTGAGACTATTTTCATTTTCATCTTGTGTTTGGTATTCGTTTACTTCTTGTTAAGTGCGCAGTACGAAAGTTACATTTTGCCATTTGCTGTTTTATTATCAATTCCATTCGGATTAGCAGGAGCGTATTTATTCTCGATTATTTTCAAACTGAACAGTAATATCTACTTGCAGATTTCTTTAATCATGTTGATCGGACTTCTTGCGAAGAATGGTATTTTGATTGTCGAATTTGCCTTAGACAGAAGAAGAAAAGGTTTGCCAATTGTTCAATCTGCTATTGAAGGTGCTGTAGCACGTTTACGACCTATTTTGATGACTTCGTTTGCCTTTATTTTAGGATTAGTTCCGTTGATGTTTGCAACTGGTGCAGGTGCCGTAGGTAACAGATCGATTGGTACTGGAGCTGTAGGAGGGATGTTAATCGGTACAATCCTAGGAGTTTTCGTAATTCCGGTATTGTTTATCATTTTCCAAACCTTGCAAGAAAAAGTTAGCGGACCGGCAAAAGATGGTTATGATGATGACGATGATGATGAAGACGAAATTCATTTAATAGAAGCTCACAAAGAGTAAAATTTAATTACAACAATGATGACGAATAGTTCAAATAAATATATTTTATTGGCAATAACAGCCGCACTAATTAGTGCGTGTTCTGTTACCAGTAAATACGAACGTCCCACAACTTTAAAAACAGATCAGCTGTATCGTGATCAATCAACAAGCGATTCGACTACAATTGCAGATATGCCTTGGAATACTGTTTTTAAAGATGAAAAACTGAATGCTTTAATTCAGAAAGGATTAGATCAGAATCTGAATCTGAAAAACGCGATTGAGAATATTGTACAAGCAAGAGCTTCTCTTCGTCAGAGTAAATTGGCTTATTATCCAACATTGCAATTAGATGCCAATGTAACGCATAACAAGCAATCTCAGGCAGCTTTAAACTTTCCTTCAGGAATTAATATCAACACCTTAACAACAACTTATAAGTTAGGCGTAAGTACTTCTTGGGAAATTGATGTTTGGGGAAAATTAAGCAGTTCTAAAAGAGCAGCTTTGGCAACCTATTTAGCTTCTGATGCTGCAAAACAAGCCGTTCAAACACAATTAATTGCAGATATTGCAAATAACTATTTCTTGCTTTTGGCTTATGACAAACAGTTGGAAATTACGCAAGAGACTTTAAAAACTCGTATCGAAAATGTTGAAACAATTAAAGCTTTAAAAGAAGGTGCAATTGTAACTGGTGCAGCTGTAGTTCAGAGTGAAGCCAATCAGCACGCTGCAGAAGTTTTGATTCCAGATTTGAAACAAAACATTCGCGAAACCGAAAACGCTATAAACATTTTGTTAGGACAAGCTCCTGGACCAATTGATAGAGGTGTTTTAGGCACACAGATTATCCCAGAGAAAATTGCAATCGGAATGCCAGCTCAATTGTTAAATAATCGTCCAGATGTCCGTCAAGCGGAATTTAACTTTAGAGTGGCTTTCGAATCGACAAATTTGGCTAAAACGTATTTCTATCCAAGTTTGACGCTTACAGCAAGCGCAGGATTCTCAAATTTACAATTAGATGATTTCTTTAGTCATTCGATTTTCTATTCGATTATTGGAGGATTAACGCAACCGTTATTCAATCATGGACTTAACAAAATGAGATTGACAACAGCACAATCACAACAATTGCAAGCATACAATACTTTCCAACAAAGCCTTTTAGTGGCTGGTCAGGAAGTTTCAAATGCTTTGTATTCGTATCAAATGTCTGTTGAAAAAGAAGATTCTAGAGCCAAACAAATTGCGGCTTTAGAGAAAGCGGTAGACTTTACTCAAGAACTTTTAGAATATAGTTCAGCAACTAATTATACAGATGTATTAACATCTCAACAAAATCTTTTAGCAGCGCAATTAAGCGGAGTGGCAGATAATCTGCAAAAATTGCAAGCTGTTATTAATTTGTACAGAGCGCTGGGTGGTGGTTGGAGATAATAATTGATTTATAATGATAAAAACGTCTCAATTTTTGAGACGTTTTTTTTAAATGTATATCGGTTAAAAATCACGATTCGTCGATTAGTTTGGTACCTTTGTATAATCAATGTTTAAACCGCAAACATTTGGCATTACTTTCGATTATAATCTACTAAAATTAACATTTAAATTCTAAAGACATGAAAAAGTTAGTATTCGCCTCAGTGCTTTTTATGAGTGTATTTTTTGCTCATGCGCAAGTATCGGTTAATGTAAATATTGGTACTCCTCCAAATTGGGGACCACAAGGTTATGACAATAGCAGATATTACTATTTACCAGACATCGATGTGTATTATGACATAAATCAAAGCGTATTTATCTACGATAACGGTGGAAAATGGATGCGCGAAAAAAGACTTCCATCAAAATACAGACAATACGATTTGTACTCTGGGTATAAAGTAGTTTTGACAGACTATAGAGGAGATGCTCCTTACTATTACCATTCAAAACACAGAGCTAGTTATCCAAAAGGTTACGTTGGAAAACCTCAAAAAAATAGAGGAGAAAAACCAACTAAAGGTAACAACGGAAACCACTACGGAAATGACAAAGGAAATAGCGGTAACAACGGTAACAGAAACAATCAGGGAAATAATAAGTCAGACAAAAACCACGATCACTCTAATGGCAAACACCATTAATAAACATGACTAAAAGAAAACGCCTCCAATTGGAGGCGTTTTTGATTTTATATAATTCGAAAGTTATTCTGAAACTGTTTTTACCTTGTGACCAATAGCTCCAAAAGATAGGATAATCAAAAAGCAAACTAACGGAATAATATATCCTGACTGAATATCATCATGATTCATATCGATTAAAGTTCCCATTCCATAAGGAATAATCGCTCCACCAACAATTGACATTACCAACCAAGAAGAACCTGTTTCTGTGTTCGATTTTAAGCCTTTAATCCCCAAAGAGAAAATAGTTGGGAACATAATTGACATAAAGAATCCAATTCCTCCAAGTGCATAAATAACTACGATTCCAGAACCATAAATAGCAACCAGGCATAATAAAACACTCATTACACAATAGATTGATAATAAAACGTAATCTTTTACAAAACGTAAAAAGAATGTCCCAATAAAACGTCCCGCCATAAAAAGGAAACCATAAATTCCTAAATAATATCCAGCTGTTTTTTCGTCAAGTCCTGCACCTTGTTGAGCAATACGAATAAAGAAACTCGTAATACAAACTTGTGCACCAACATAGAAAAACTGTGCTATAACTCCCCAGCTTAAATGTCTGAATTTTAAAACAGAGAAAAATCCTGGTTTAATTTCGGCTTCAGAATGAGTTGCTTTCATTGAAGGCAATTGTACAAAATAGAAAATAATAGCAACTAAAACTAAAATACTTCCTAAAACAATGTAAGGCATTTTTACAGAAGCTGCTTCGCCTAATAAATAAGCAGCTTTTTCTGCTTCAGGCATTGCGGCCATTTGTTCTTTTGTATGATTTGTTCCAGAAAGAATAAATAACGAACCTACAATTGGCGCTACCATTGCTGCTAATCCGTTGAAAGAAGCTGCTAAATTTAATCTTTTAGAAGAAGATTCTGCTGGTCCTAAAATCGCTGCATACGGATTGGCACTGGTTTCTAAAATTGTTAATCCGCAACCAATTACAAACAAAGCAAATAAGAATAACTCATAAGTTCTAGTATTAGCCGCAGGAACAAATAAAAATGCACCAGTAGCAAAAACTAATAAACCTGTGATAATACTGTTTTTGTAACCAAACCTTTTAATCAGCATTCCCGCAGGAATTGCCATAATAAAATAAGCAAAGAATACAGAAGTATCGATAAGAGTAGATTGTCGATTGTTTAATTCACACGCTTTTTTCAAGTGCGGAATCAATACAGAATCAAGATTATGGGCCATTCCCCATAGAAAAAATAGGCATGTAACTAAAATAAAAGGCAAAAGATATTGATTTCCTTTTCCGCCTTCTGTCGGCACTTCGTGTTGATCGCCAGCTTGGTTTGTAATTTGCATTGTGTTGATAGTTTTTTGTTGTTTTTGAGGTTCTAAGGTTCTGAGATGCTAAGATACTAAGCTTTGTTTTTTAGCTTTTGAGTTTGCTTGAGTTGCTAAGGTTCTAAAACGCAAAGTATATAAAAACTTAGCATCTTAGAACCTTAGTGCCTTAGGATCTTCTTTTTACAAATAAAAGGTGGTCACAAACAAGAACAACTTCACCGCGTTGATTAATGATTTCTACATGTTCTGTGACAGCTCCTAATTCTGGATTTTTAGCTTCGCCTTTTTCAGAAATAGTAATTTCAGAATGAATCGTATCGCCAATATGAACTGGTTTTACAAAACGCATTCTATCGTAACCTCTTGAAAAAGCTTCTGGATTTATTTCTGATGCTGTTAAACCAATTCCAATACTGAAAACCATGGTTCCATGTGCAATTCTTTGTCCGAACGGTTGTGTTTTACACCATTCTTCGTCCATATGGTGTGGGAAGAAATCTCCCGTATGTCCGGCATGAACCACAAAATCGGTTTCTGTGATTGTTCTGCCTACGGTTACTCGTTTATCGTCGATCGTATAATCTTCGAAAAAAGTCGATTTAAAATACATAATTTAGATACTTTTTATTCGTCAGCTCTTTCAAATAAAGATTAAAATGACCTTTGTTTTGAAGAGGACTAAAATTTGTTTTTTTTGGTTTTGAAATATAGTGTTTTAATTACACTTCATCAAAAGAAATACCACCATTTTTACTACTTGCATAACAAGCTTCCACCACTTTCATTGTTCCTAAAACATCTTGAACACTGGCAGATAATGTAGCGTCAGAACCTTCTTTGTAGCGCATTAGATTCGACATTGCACCGATAAAAGCTTCTGGAAACCATGAACCTTCTAATTTAACTTCAGTCCATTCGTATTCATTTTCATTATTTTTTTTGGGTAAAGCATACTCAAAAACGTCTGGAAGACCGTCAGGATAATTCATCAATAAGCCCATTTTTGCTTTAACAGCACCTTTTGTTCCTTCCCATTTAATGTAGCTTTCTTCGTGTTTTGGACCAAAATGATGATCGTGATTCGTATTGATCACTACATGCATATCTTCGGCATAATCTAAAATAATGGTTGATCTGCTTGAAGATAATTTTTTAAGAGGATGTTTAGCCGTTTTCGCCATTACGCCTTTTGGATTTCCCAAGAAAGAACGAATACAATCAATGTAATGTACACTATGAAAAAGAATCTCCAATCTAGGGTGTTCTTTAATTAATGGGAATAATTCCCAAGGCGTATTTACCGTTACTTTGAATTCTAAATCATATAACTGACCTAAGATTCCTTCATTAATTAAATATCTTGCAGCACTTACAAACGAAGCAAAACGCAATTGAAAGTTAATGGCAGCAACCAAATTTTTTCTTTCGCAAACTGCTACAATTTCACGTGCCTGAGATAAATCATTACCCATTGGTTTCTGAATCAAAACCGCAGCACCATCAGGCAATTGCTCTAAAATCTCAATGTATTGGTCGGGTAAAACTGTAATATCGTAAACGGCGTTTGAAGGCGCATTTTTAACCGCATCAGCTACACTTTCAAAAACATGATCGATTTTGAATTCTTTCTGTAAATCGTATGCTTTTGAAATCGTTCTGTTTGTAATACCAAAAACTTTAAAACCAGCCATTTCATATGCGGGAAGATGCGCATCTTTTACAATTCCGCTTGCTCCAATAATGATGATTGGTTGTTCTGTTTCGGGCAATAAAGGTTTATATGGAATATTCATGTCTATTCTATTTTTTGAATATTAATTTGTGTTTCTTCTAATAATTGTGCTGAGGGAATATCGCTATTGATGGCTTTTAAAACCATATGATCAATAAATTCACAAACCTTTGGCCAAATTGGCGTTTGTGGCAATGTTAACGCATTTTCATGCAGCATTTCCAATTTATGATAAAACGGAATTAGTGTATTGATTTCTTCGTCTTTCCAAGTTGATTTTCTACAGCCAATGCCGCCTTCTTTCGTCAACAATTTGTCGCTTTCGGCAGTTGTTGCAAAACGTAGAAAATCGTAAGCCAATTTTTTATGTTTACTTCCCGAACCGATTGTATACAACCAATACACATTCAAAGAAGCCGTTTTATGATTTGGATCGGATGGAAGGGAAGTAATATCGATTTTGCCTTTTACTTTCGATTCTTCGATTACTTGAGCCATTGAGGCAAATCCGAACCAGTTGATTGCCATTGCGGCTTGTCCATCGGCGAAAGCCAAACCAGCTTCAACCGAACCAAAGTCTTTCGATTTTGGATGAACAGCATTTTTGTTATTCACTATTTTTCTATAGAAATCCAAAGCTTGAATTCCAGCTTCACTATAAATAGAAATTTGATTTTTATTGTTGATTAAAGAACCGCCGCGTGTCCATAATTGCAGACAGAAGTCAAAAACCATATTGTGTCCGTCTGGATAATTCGCAAAAATGGTTCCGTACAGATTTTCATCTGGCCGATTGAAAAAAGTGGCGATTTCAACAAATTCTTTCCAAGTTTTTGGTGTAGAAAGTTCGTAACCAAATTGCTTTTTGAAATTCTCTTTTTCGGTTTCGTTTTCGAATAAATCTTTTCTGTAAATCAGACATTCTGGTCCATCGTGAAAAGGAAGTCCGTATGTTCCATTATTCAGCTTTTGTAAATGCAAAAGTGATTTATGCCAGCCATAAGGATAATTTTCTGGCGGATTTTCTGCTATAAAAGGATATAAGTCTTGAACCGCTTTTTCGTGTACAGCATCAAAAATCCAATCGGTATTGAGGTGTGCAATATCCCATTTTCCTTCTTTTAAACCTTTTTTAGAAATCGTGGTTTCATACAATTCATGAAGTTCCATCGGAATCATTTCGGCTTCAACTTGAATATTATTTTCAATACAGAAAGCATCCCACAGCTTTTGCAATGTACTTTCGAAGGGATCGAATTTACGAACAGCGATTCTAATTTTATCCATTTTTAGCAGTCTATAAATTCTTTAATAATACGTTCGTTATCCTGACCTAATTTTGGTGAACCTTTACCAGAAGTTAAATATTCGCCGTCAATTTTTATTGGACAACGCGTTGTTTTATAACTGTAACCATCCAACATTTCTACTTGCTGAGTGAAATTCAAAACTTTAAAACCATCTTCTTCAAATAGCTGTTGATAGTTTAGAACTCCAGCACACCAAATGTCTGCAGGCTCTAAAATATCCAACCAAAATTGGGTTTCCTGTGTTTGTAAATGTTCGGCTAAGATGTTTTTAATATCGTCTCTAAGCGTAAATTTATTTTCAGGGAACTGCAATAAAGCATCACATTTCAGCAAAGAAGCCAAAACAGGAATGGAACCCATTGCTAAAGCTAAATAACCGTTTTTGGTTTTGTAAATTCCGTATGGTGCACCCAAATAAGCGTGTGCATTATTGGTTTTGGTTCTAACAGGTAATTCGCCACCATCATTGAAATAGGTCGTAATGGTTTCAAATTGAAAATCAAATGCCGATTCCAACATGCTGACTTGAATTTGCGCTCCTATATTATGCGTTGCTTTTCGATATAAAGCAGCTAAAATTCCTTGTGCTAAATGCGCTCCCGCAAGCATGTCTACAATCGACAATCCCATTGGAACAGGACCGTCTTCTTGATTTCCGCTGAGCCAAGTTAAAGCCGTTAAAGATTGTAAAAGCAAATCCTGACCAGGTAAATCTTTCAAATCTGGATGCTGTCCAAAACCAGAAATCGATCCGTAAATCACATTTGGATTAATGCTTTTTACATCTTCATAACTCAAACCAATGCGCTCCATAACTCCAGGTCTGAAATTATGCATGACAACATCGGCTTTTGCTAATAATTTTTTTAATTTTTGAAGTTCTTCTGGCTGTTTAAAATCAATCGCAAAAGATTCTTTGTTTCTGTTGATGGTATGAAAAACAGACGATTCGCCGTTCATAATCAAATCAGAAGTATATAAAGTTCGACAGATGTCTCCCGTTCCTGGTTTTTCAATTTTTATCACACGCGCACCCAAATCGGCCAATCGTAAACTGGCTGAAGGTCCCGAAAGAAACTGACTGAAATCTACAATTAAATAATCTTCTAAAGGTTTCATTTTTTCTGTTTATTCGTTTAATTGTTTATTTGTTTAACCGTTAATTCGTCAATTTGTTTAGTTCGATTAAACGATTAAACAAATAAACGATTCAACAATCTAGCGAATAAACTCTTCGTGTATTCTTAAATTATCCTGACCTACTTTTGGCGCTGCTTTTTCACTTAGTAAAATTTCGCCATCCAATTGAATCGGACTTCTGGTTGTAACTAAAGTTTCTCCTTCTGTATTTTTTACGGTTTGTTTCAGCTGTAATTCATTCACAAAAGGTTGATTGTCCAGTTCTTCATAATTAAAAACTTTTCCGCACCAAATGCCTTCTTTCTGTAAGATTTCAATCCAATAATCAGAAGTTTGGGTTTGGATTCTTTCGCTTAAAATTGTTCTGATTTCATCGCGTTTTTCAAACCACAAATGTTTATCCGCGAAAGCGTTTAAATCCAATCCTAACGTTTTTCCAATGAAAATTAAATCGCCCATTGCAAGTGATAAATAACCATCTTGCGTTTGGTAAACTCCGTAAGGCGCGCTTAAAAACGCATGTGCACTTCCTTTAATATTGCCGCGTTCAGGCAATTGACCACCATCATTTAAGAAAGAAGTAATGGCTTCAAATTGTACATCTAAAATTGATTCTAATAAACTTACTTCAACCAAAACTCCTTTTTTAGTTTTCGCTCTTTTTAAAAGTGCTGCTAAAATTCCTTGTACAAAATGATTCCCGCACATTAAATCAGCAACTGCCAATCCAAACGGAACTGGACCTTGACTTTTGCGTCCGCTTAACCAGCTTAAACCAGACAGCGATTGCAACAATAAATCCTGTCCTGGTTTTTTTGCCCACGGACCTTCATTTCCGTAACCTGTAATGGTTCCGTAAATAATCTGCGGATTTATAGAAAGCGTATTTTCAAAATCTAAACCGATTTTTTCCATTACTCCAGGTCTGAAATTATGCGTCATAATATCAGCCTTTTCGATTAGTTTTTTAATCAAAACCAGATCGTCTGGATTTTTTAAATCGGCTGCAAAAGATTCTTTATTTCTATTTATCGTATGAAAAAGCAAACTGCTGTCGTCTACAAATAAATCTTTGATACTTAATTGTCTGCAAGCTTCACCTTTTACAGGTCGTTCAATTTTAATGACGCGGGCGCCTAAATCGGCCAGTTTTAATCCGGCTGAAGGACCTGCTAAAAATTGGCAGAATTCCAAAACAATTAGTCCTTCTAAAGGCCTCATACGGTCTGGATTTTTAGAGATTCCGCGTAAAGCCCATTCATTTCTTCTAATACTTTCAATTCGTCTCCGCCATTCATCAAATAATTACGAACCACATCGCCCGCATGATCTTGAAAATACATGTGACCATAATATCTTGGACGAAGGAAAGCACGCTCTAAAGCTGGCAAAGTGTTTTTGAAATAATCGTGCGTCACGCCATTAATTCTCTCGCTTTTCCAAGCTTGCAAATGTCCTGGCTGACCGCCGTTATAGGTATAAATATTTTGTTGTACTTGTGATGAACACGTAAATTCAGCATATTTTATTGCCGTTTCGATATGTTCACTGAATGAAGAAACAGCCAATCCTGTTCCGCCCAAAGAAGAAATCATTTGATTGTCATTCAAACTCACTAAATCATAAAAATGTAAAAGTTTATTGCTGTAGCCACTTCTAGAATAATTAGAATAACCGTAAGCAAAAGGGCAGTAGGCAATTTCGTCTGAATTTACCATTGCTTCGTAAACTTGAATTGGGTTTCGATTAAAGTTAGCTGGATCAATTAATTGTGCCAATTCTCTAAACATTTGAAGCGCTTTTTTTCCTGTAGTTTCAGAAATCACTTTTTCTTCAGAAAGAAAAGGAGCTTCTCCCAAACTGCAGCAAAACATATAAAAACTCATTAAAACATCTACAGGAATTCCGGCGAAAGCTACCAAACCTTTTTTCGCTAAAGCCAATAAATCATCGTACGTTTTAGGAACTTCTAAGTTGTTTTTTTCTAAAAGATCCAAACGGGCAGAAGCAACCGGAGTCGCAGCATCGATAGGAAGTGCCCATAATTTGTCGTGAAAAACATAACTTCCGTATGATTTTCCAACGGTATTAACTTCTTGATCTTTAATATATTCGTTTGATAAATAATCAGATAAAGGAAGAATTGCTTTCGTTTGTGCTCCAAAACCTGTCCAAGGATGATCGATTACCAATAAATCAAATCTTTTGGCTAAGTCTTCGATTGAAGCATCGGCAAATTCTTGTAGACTTCTCTTTTCCCAAGAAATTTCAACTTCAGGATGTAGTTCTGTAAAGCGTTGAGATGTGGCAACCATTGGAAGCAAACCTCTCGTATGATTCCAAGTTATACCTTTTAGTTTTATCATTTTATATAGGAATTTTTGGTAATGTAATCGATTGTATTAATAAATGTAAAAATTACAATTACAAAAGTAGGAATAAGATTGATATGAACAAGAAATCGTTTTCTTTTTAAGAAATCTTTTTTACATAAAGTGGTAAATAGTGCTATAATTTTTACAAACCGTCTAAAAAATGTTATAATTTATTAAAGTTTGATCATTTTTATAGACAGAAATTGAAATATATCTCGGAAATTAATTTTTAAAAAGTACTTTTGTAATTGTAATTTTTACATTTATTGTTTTTGCTTTAGCTTTTTTAGCAAATTTTGAATTAGTAAATAGTAAAATATCTTGGAATATAAAATCATGATGAAGCCCTTTCATCGAAAAAAATAAACTAACAATAAAAATATACGATTATGAAATTAATACGTTTTGGAGAAATCGGAAAAGAAAAACCAGGAGTTTTAATTGGAGAGAAAAGATATGATGTTTCTTCGATTGTAACCGATTTTAACGAAAGTTTCTTTGAAGAAAATGGATTAGAGAAATTACAAAAAGCATTAGAAAGCAATCCGACTTTACCAGAAGTTGATGCTTCGGTACGTTTGGGTTCGCCTGTGGCAAGACCTTCAAAAATTATCTGTATTGGATTGAATTATGTAGATCACTGTAAAGAAACAAATGCTCCGATTCCGACAGAACCTATTATTTTCTTTAAATCGACGACTTCTTTATGTGGTCCAGATGACGATTTGATTATTCCGAAAAACAGTGAAAAAACAGATTGGGAAGTAGAATTGGCTTTCATCGTTGGAAAAAAAGCAAGTTATGTGGAAGAAGCAGAAGCTTTGGATTACGTTGCTGGTTATGCTTTATTGAATGATTATAGCGAAAGAGCTTTTCAATTAGAACGTGGTGGACAATGGGCAAAAGGAAAAGGAAGCGACACTTTTGCGCCTCTTGGACCATTTTTGGCAACAAAAGATGAAATTGCAGATGTTGACAATTTAAAAATGTGGCTGACGGTAAACGGTAAAAAATACCAAGACAGCAACACGCTGAATTTAGTTTTCAAAATTCCTTATTTGGTACATTATTTAAGCCAGTTTATGACTTTGCTTCCTGGTGATATTATCAGTACAGGAACGCCTCCGGGAGTTGGTTTAGGTATAAAACCAGATCCGATTTATATCAAAGCGGGAGATGTGGTAGAATTAGGAATTGAAGGTTTGGGAACAAGCAAACAGAAAGCTGTAGCCTATAAAAAGTAATATGATTATCTGTTATTTGAACTAAGAATTCAACTATCTGCATTGTGACGCGGATAAAACAGATTTACTTCGTAAAAATGCTGATTAAAACGGATTTTATATTTAAATTTTAGAAAGATTAAAAAAATCCGCTTTAATCCGTGTCTTCGCGATAGCGAATCGCTGTAATCAGCGTCAGATTAAGTAGTGATTTTCAAAATTAGTACGATAACAAATAGTTAAAAAAATAAAATTAAGAAAGTATAAAATGAAATATATTGTTTGCGAAAAACCGCAGGAATTTCTATTAAAAGAAACGAATATTCCAGAACCAAAAGAAGATGAAGTTTTATTGAAAATAAAAAGAATCGGTATCTGCGGAACTGATATTCATGCTTTTGGCGGAACTCAACCTTATTTTGAATATCCAAGAATTTTGGGTCATGAACTTGCTGCTGAATATGTAAAAGGAAATGCGGAAGGTTTTAAACCAGGAGATAAAGTAACTTTTATTCCGTATTTCAATTGCGGAAAATGTGTTGCCTGCAGAAACGGATTGACAAATTGCTGTGTAAACATTAAAGTTTTTGGAGTTCATATTGATGGCGGAATGGCAGAATATGTTTCTATTCCGGAACAATATTTACTACACGGTCAAGGTTTAGATTACGATGAATTGGCTTTGGTTGAACCTTTAGCAATTGCGGCGCACGGTGTTAGAAGAGCGGCTGTAAAAGCTACAGATACTGTTTTGGTAATGGGAGCAGGACCAATTGGAATTGGTTTGATTCAGTTTGCTAAAATCGCTGGAGCTAAAGTTATCGTAATGGATATCAACGATTACAGATTGAATTTCTGTAAAGAGCAATTGCAAGCAGATGAAACAATCAATCCTTTGAATGATGACGTTACTGCAAAATTGGCTGAATTGACTAACGGAGATATGGCAAACGTAGTAATTGATGCAACTGGAAATCAGAAAGTGATGAACAGTGCTTTCAATTATATTTCGCATGGCGGAAGATTCGTTTTGGTTGGACTTCAAAAAGGCGAATTAAGCTTCAGTCATCCAGATTTCCACAAAAGAGAATCTACTTTGATGAGCAGTAGAAATGCAACTATCGAAGATTTCGAATATGTAATGAAATGTTTGAAAGAAGGAAAAATTGATCCGAAAAAATACATTACACACAGAACAAGTTTTTCTGAGATGATTAATAATTTCAGGAATTTAATTGATCCTAAAAACAATGTGATCAAAGCGTTGATTGAAATTGAGTAATTTCTTTTAACACATAGAAGCATAGATTTTTTGTCTTGAAAAAGCAAATAAGAAAAGAAACTAGTTTCTAACACATAGCTATGTGAATTGAAATTAGTGAAACGCCTTTTAGATTCCTATAAACTATGTTTCTATGTGTTTAAATTATTTCAAACTTTAATAAAAAAAGAAATGGATTTAAACTTAAAAAATAAAATTGTTGTCGTTTCTGGTTCGGCTGGAAAAGAGGGAAGTATCGGAGAAACAATCGTTAACAGATTAGCCGATGAAGGCGCTATTCCTGTTTTGGTTGACCGAAATGCAAGAGGTTTTGAATATGTAGAAAGACTTCAAAAAAGAGGTGTTGATTCTTTATTCGTTCAAACAGATGTAACCGATCCTGTTGCAATTGAAAATGCTGTAAAAGTAATCGGAGCGAAATATGGGAGAATTGATGCTATAATCAATAATGTTGGAGTAAATGACGGAGCCGGATTAGATTCGAGCTACGAAGATTTCATGAATTCTTTGAAATTGAATGTAGTAAGTTATTTTCTTTTAGCTAAATATTCGTTGCCGTTTTTGAAAGAATCAAAAGGGAATATTTTAAATATTGGTTCAAAAGTAGCTTTAACAGGACAAGGCGGTACTTCTGGTTACGCTGCTGCGAAAGGTGGCGTTTTGGGCTTGACAAGAGAATGGGCAGTAGATTTGATCCAGTTTGGAATTCGTTCTAATGCGATTATTATAGCCGAAAGTTATACGCCGGCTTACGAAGATTGGATTAAAACTTTGCCAGACGGTCAAACAGTTTTGAATAAAATCAACAAAAGTATTCCGCTGGAAAGTAGAATGACGAAAACAGAAGAAATTGCAGATACAGCGCTTTTCGTAATTTCAGAAAAATCATCGCATACAACAGGACAATTTGTTTTTGTGGATGGAGGTTACGTACATTTAGACCGCGCATTAATCAGCGATGTTAACTAAGAAATTATGAGTAAAAGAATTGATTCCCATCAGCATTTTTGGAAGTTTGACCCCGTTAGAGATAGTTGGATTGATGAAACGATGCAAAATATTCAGAGAGATTTTCTTCCTGAAGATTTACAGCCAATATTAAAAGAAAATCAGTTTGAAGGTTGTGTTGCAGTTCAAGCAAGTCAATCGGAAGAAGAAACACATTTTTTATTGGATTTAGCTTCCAAAAATGATTTTATAAAAGGTGTTGTCGGTTGGATAGATTTGAGAAATGAAAATATCGAAGAACGTTTACAATTCTTTTCAAACCAGAAAAAACTGAAAGGTTTTAGACACGTTGTTCAAGGTGAACCAGATGATTTTATGTTTGGCAAAGCATTCAGAAAAGGAATCCAAGCTTTAAAACCATTTGATTATACTTACGATATTTTAATTTTCGAACGTCAATTGTCAGCAGCAATTAGCTTGGTAAAAGACTTCCCAAATCAGCGATTTGTAATAGATCATATTGCAAAACCAGATATCAAATCAGGAAGCATTGATTCTTGGAAAAAAGGCATCGAAGAAATTGCAAAATACGATAATGTTTACTGCAAAATCTCAGGAATGGTCACAGAAGCCGATTGGAAAAACTGGAAACCAGAAGATTTAAAACCATACTTAGATGTAATCTTTGAAAACTTCTCAATCGATAAATTAATGTATGGATCTGATTGGCCAGTTTTAAACGTAGCATCCGATTATAATGAAGTGGTAAAAACCTTAGAAAATTATGTTGCTGAATTTTCGATAGAAGATCAGAATAAGATTTGGTTTGAGAATGCAATTGCATTCTACAATCTGAATGATTAATATTTAATTTTAGATTATAAAAAAAGCGTGAATTAGCTAATTCGCGCTTTTTTGTTTTTTATGTATTTGTCATTTCGACCGAAGGGAGAAATCACACTAGAAGCTCTACAAAGATTGACGATTCTCTTTGCGGAATCCCGTGTGTGATTTCTCCCTTCGGTCGAAATGACAAAACTAACTATGTTTTGAAAAATTACTTCTTCAAAACATCCGCATCAGGCGCCCATTTTTTCTGCCATTCTGGATATTTTTTAAAAGCTTTTTCAGGTTTATCGGTATACCAAGCATAACCCGTTCTTCGTTCACGGCTTACTTCTGCAAGAGAATATAAAAACTCGCTGTCACGATCGCTGAATAAAGGTTTGTGTGTTTTTAATTCATAATATCGTGTCCAAATTGGTGGAGCTGTCGGATCATTTACAACTCTTACATCATTTTTGATTTTCTTGTATTTGGATTCCATTTCTGGAGCTTCAAAACTTTCAACTCTTGTGTTGTAAATCTTAGAATCTTGGAACCATTTTACAGCGCTTTGCACTGCATTAATGATCTTTTCATTTGGATTATTGATGTCCATTAAAAACAAAACAATATCGACACTTTCGGCATTACAGATGCTTGGTGGTTCAAATTTTCGCGCCCAAGCAGGTTGAAGTGTTATTTCGTCGTGTTGCTGGCACCATGCAGTCAGTTTTCCATTGTCTTTAATCTGCATTTCTAAAATACAATCCAATCCTTTTTGATAAGACTTCTCAACTTTTTTTCTGGTTTTGGCATCAATAAAAGCATAATCAGGATCATTGTTTACAATCTTTTTGAAAAGATTCATGATTCCCATATACGCTCCGTCATTGAAAGTAATATGTCGGCTGTAACCTTTTTCGAGCGGATAATATTGAGGCCAGCCTCCGTTTGAATATTGCGCTTTTAAAGTGAAATTAATTCCACGCAGACAGCCCTCTTTGTATTTTTCTTCTTTTGTAAGCGTATAAACTTGCGCTAGATAATGAATATGTGTGTAAGTCGTTTCATTATCAAATGTTGTATGTTCAATATATTTCGTTTTGACAACACTATCAATCTGTTGTGGTGTTAGTATGGCTTTCATATCATAATTCTTCGGCCATCCGCCATTATCACGCTGGAAGTACAAAATATTATCAGCTATTTTAGTGTAATCCGTTTCAGCATATTTTGGCTGATTCGGAATTGGATTTATGATATTGGTTTTATCTTTAATGAAATACCAATGATTCGTACCATCAGTAAAAGGTTTCGTACTGATTTCACTTGATTGTGCATTTGAGTATACAAATGAAATCGTGCAAAAAGCCGATAAAAGCAATTTGGAGCTGTTTATAAAATTCGCTTTGAACATACCAACTGAGATTTTAGAATTTTACCGCTTTTTTAGAAACATCTTTTCCAATAGTAGTAGTTTTAGATAAACCACTCAAATCAATATTTTTACTTGCTGCACCATCAATTGTAATTGCACTTGATGAACCAGGATTAAATTCTACACTCTTTAAAGAAAGGTTTTGAACATTGTACATCTCAAATGCGTTTTTAGCTTCAATATCTAATTTTACATTATTGATTTTAATTTCGTTGGCATCAATTATAGAAAAACCTTTTTGTGATTTTGCAATCAAGTTTGAAATTTCAATATTTTCTAAATTCATTTCAGGAAGACCTTGTAAAAACACCGCTTGTTGAGCGCCTCTAATCGTAATATTTTTGATTGAAATGTTTTTAAACTGAGGCGTTTCTTCGTTTACAGGAACCAGTTTTGTAGTTACTGTATTTCCGCCTTCTGCCAAAGTTTCAGCAATTGATTTTCCTCCGTAATATAAATCAAAAGAAATAGCTTGTGATGGAATATCAGTCATAAAAACATCAGAAATAAAGATATTTTCTACAACTCCGCCACGACCGCGTGTGCTTTTGAAACGAAGTCCAACATCAGTTCCCATAAAAGTACAGTTGGAGACATGAAGATTTTTTACGCCTCCAGACATTTCGCTTCCAACCGTTACACCGCCATGACCATGATAAACGATATTGTTTTTTACAATAATATTTTCGCAAGGAACACCTCTGTCGCGTCCGTCTTTGTCTTTTCCAGATTTAATGCAAATGGCATCATCACCCACATCAAAACTTGAATTTTCGATTACGACATTTTTGCAAGATTCAACATCAAGTCCGTCACCATTTTGAGAAAACCACGGATTTCTAACCGTCACATTTCTCACAATTAAATCTTCAATTAATAAAGGATGAATGTTCCAAGCAGGAGAATTTTGAAAAACGGGTCCGTCAAACATCACTCGTTTACTGTTTTGAATACTCACCAAAACCGGACGAAGAAAATCGTGAATCGCTTCAAAATCTTCTTTTGTTTTCAAATCAGGACGAATGTTTTGATCAGCACCTTTTGCACCTTTTAGATATTGTTCAGAAGGATACCAGCTGTCTTTCTTTTCGTTTAAAACTCCGCCAGAAGCTACAAATTTCTTCCATTGTTCGTCTGTCAATTTGCTCTTTTTAACTTGTCTCCAAGCTTCGCCAGAACCATCCCAAACGCCATTTCCAGTAAAAGCAATGTTTTCAAGATTTTTACCGTAAATAGGAGAAATGCATCGCCAAGTATTTAAACCTTCAAAACTGGTTTCGATAATTGGATATAAAGTTTTGTCTGTCGAAAATTTGATTAAAGCTCCAGTTTGAGCGTGAAGTTCAATATTACTTTTTAGAATAATCGGACCCGTAAGCCAAATTCCGGGTGGAATAATTAATTTTCCGCCACCTTTTTTAGAAAGCGCGTCAATCGCGTCTGCGAAAGCTTTTGTGTTTAAAACATAACCGCCATTTACTGCTCCAAAGTCTTTTAAATTCACACTGTTTTGCGGAATAATTGGTTCTTGGACTTCAGACATTTTAAATTCAATGTTTTTATATGTATCTGCAGATTTTTGCGCAATGGTAGTATTAAAACTTAAAGCAAAACATGCGAGGGAGACACATAAATGGTTAATTCGGTTAGTTTTCATTCGTATTGTATTATAGTTAAAAGTCTTTTTTGAGAACCGATTCAATGTTTATTCAATTTTTTATCAGCTAAATTTTTATTCAATAAATAAAATTATTCATTTTTAATTTGAAATAGTTAAATGTAATCGATTACACAAATCTATTAAAAAAATATTATGAAATGACAATTTTCATTAGTTTATCACAGATATTTTATGAATTTGTTCTTTTTTAAATATAAAATTTAGATTATTATTTGTTGCCGAATTTTGGGTAAAAGCCAATAAAATATGATGTTGACTTATGATACAGGAAGGTACAGGATGCGTAGTTTTTTATGTTCGATTAAATTGTGCCAAATATTTAATTTAAGTGTTAAAATAATTTAAGATGTAAAATTTAAAGCGATTTAAATTTGTTAACTGATAATTTTAACACATAAAAAGTAAAAAATAGAATAATGCGACTAATTCCTTTCAACAAATTACTGATTGTTTTTTTTATGGTATTTGCAATTTCGGCAAATGCGGCTGAAATTTGGGTTTCCCCGAAAGGAAACGACAAAAATTCAGGGACAAAAGAGAGTCCGCTGGCTACAGTCAGTATGGCAATGAGAAAAGCCAGAGAGCTACGTCGTTTAAAAGATTCCTCTGTAAAAGACGGTATTCGTATCATTGTAATGAACGGAACGTATTATTTAAATGAACCTTTATTCGTAAGACCTGAAGATTCTGGAACAGCTGAAAGTCCAACCACAATTGAAGCGGATGTCAATGCAAAACCAATTATCAGTGGCGGAATAGAAATCAAAAACTGGACAAAATCGACAACTGTTATCAACGGACTTAAAAAAGGTACTGTTTGGGTTGCCGATGCTCCAAAAAAAGCAGGAAGTATTATTGATTACAGACAATTATGGGTTAACGGTAAAAAAGCCGTAAGAGCCAAAAATACTGCTGGAACCACAATGGACCGTATTTTGTCATGGAATCACGAAGAGCAAACGTGTTGGATTCCGTTTAAAGATAAATCGGTTAAATTCGAGCCGGGAATAGAAATGTTTATTGTACAGTGGTGGTCGAATGCCAATTTGCGTATCAAAAATATCGAAGTGCAAAAAGACAGTGCAAAACTTTCGTTTGAAGAACCAGAAAGCCGTATCCAAAGCGAGCATCCGTGGCCTGCGCCGTGGATTTCTAAAAACAACGGAAATTCAGCTTATTTCTTAAACAATGCTTTTTCACTTTTAAACGAACCTGGAGAATGGTATTTAGACAAGAAAAATGCTAAAATCTATTATATTCCAAGAACTGGCGAAGAAATTAATTCGGTTACAGTTACTGCTCCAGTTTTAGAAAATTTAGTTGAAGTAAAAGGAACAATAGATTCTCCGGTTCATCATTTTAGATTTAAAGGAATTTCATTTCAATACAGCAACTGGCTTCGTCCTTCACAGCAAGGTCATGTGCCGTTGCAATCCGGTTTGTATTTGTTAGACGCTTACAAATTGAAACAACCGGGAACTCCAAATCAGGCAAATCTGGAAAATCAGGCTTGGGTTGGAAGACCTCGCGCAGCGGTTGAAATCAATTATTCGAATAATATTCAGTTTGAATCTTGTCGTTTTGAGCATTTGGCTTCGACTGGTTTGGACTTAAATAAAGGAACGAATCACAATACGGTAAAAGGAAATTTATTTAAAGATATTGGTGGAAGCGCCATCAACGTCGGTATTTTCTCTGAAGAAGCTTTTGAAGCGCATTTGCCTTTAATTATAAAAGATGAAAGAGAAATGTGTTTTGATGAAGTAATTGCTGATAATTTAATTACCAACGTAACCAATGAAGATTGGGGGACTTTAGGAATCAGTGCTGGTTTTGTTCGAAATATTACCATCGAACACAACGAAATTTCGGATGTATCGTACTCTGCAATCGCAATGGGCTGGGGTTGGACGCACACGCCAAACGTAATGCAGAACAATAAAATTCTAGGAAATAAAATTCATCATTATGCCAAACATTTACATGATGTAGCGGGAATCTACACGCTTTCTGCACAGCCTGGAAGCCGAATTGAAGAAAACTATATTGATAAAGTTTACAACAGTCCGTATGCACACGATCCGTTTTTGTGGTTGTATTTATATACAGATGAAGGTTCTGAAGGTTTTACAATTAAGAATAACTGGATTGCAGAAAAGAAAATCCTAAAAAACCATAACGGTCCAAAAGGAAATATCTGGGAACATAACGATCCGTATGTAAGTACAAAAATTAAAGATGCTGCAGGAATTAGAGCGCCTTACAAAGATTTAGAAAAAGAAGTTGTAATCGACGAAAAATGGGGATTGCAGGAAATGCCAAAAACATACGCAATCGAATTGATTGGTTCTGATTTTGACATTGAAAAAATCAAATCGACTTTGACAGGTTTTAGAATCGTGGGTCAGGAATTGTACCAATGGAAAAATCATTTGGTGATTTACGGAAAAATGAATCAGCCAGAAAGAACTAAGCGAAAATTGGCAGGCGCTTTTCCTTCTTTAGAAATTAAAATCTATGACGATTTGGTTTACGATTTCCAAAACTTCGAGAGATGTAAAGATTCTAAACCAGCATCAGATTGGGAAAATGTGGTTTTAACAGCCAATCTTCCTGCTGATGAAAAACTGCAAAAAGAATATGTAGACTATCACAAAACGCAATTTGAAAAATGGCCAGAAGTAGCAAAAGGTTTCTGTAATGCCGATTTTCAGCAATTGCAAGTCTTTAAAAAAGACCGTCAGTTAATCTTGGTAATCAGTATTCCGAAAGGTGAAAATCTGGATAAACTAAATCCGAAAACAACACAAAACAATCCTCGTGTAGACGACTGGAATGCTTTAATGAAAAAATACCAAAGCGGAATCGATGGTACAAAACCAGATGAAACTTGGATCTTCTTAAACAAAGTAGAAACGAAATAAAAGAGATAGCCACGAATTCACGAATTATTTTTTTTACAATCTAAACGGAATATTAATTCGAATTATTCGAAAAAATAATCGCAAAGATTTTCAAAAAATAATTCGTGAATTCGTGGCGGAAAAAAAAACTATCAAAACCCTAAAATAACAACCATGTTAAAAATAGCCATTCTGGGACTTGGAGAAGGACGAAGCACAATGTCGGCGGCTTTGGAGAGTTCGAAATTAGAACTTGTAAAAGTATGCGACAGAAATGAAGAAATCTGCAGGCAGAGAGCAAAAGAATTCGATTTTCATTCGTACACAACCAATTACGATGATTTACTAAACGACGCATCAATTGATATTATTGCGATTTATACGCCAGATCATTTGCACGCACAACACGTAAAACAAGCTTTATTAAGTGGAAAACACGTAGTTTGTACAAAACCATTTATAGATGATTTATCTGACGCAAAAGAGCTTTTAGAATTAAGTAAATCAACAGGAAAAAAGGTTTTCATAGGGCAGAGTTCACGTTTCTTCGAACCAGCCAAAAGACAAAGAGCCGATTATGAAGCAGGATTAATTGGAGATTTAATTACCATTGAAGCGCAATATCACGCCGATCACAGATGGTTTTTAAAGAAAGAATGGTCTTTATTACAATCCTTTAAATGGTTGTATGGAGGTTTGAGCCATCCCGTAGATTTTATTAGATGGTATCTTCCAAACATTCAGGAAGTAATGGGTTACGGAATGATCAGCGCTAACGGACAATCGGCTGGATTGAAAAATGAAGATACGATGCATTTTATCTTCAAAGCAACAGACGGAAGAATCGCACGCGTAAGCGGTGTTTATACTTCGCCAACTCAGCCAGCGCAACGCGACAGCGGCATGAGTACCATTTTAAGAGCAACAGAAGGAGCAAGCCAAGCCGATTATCACGAATTACGTTATGCGGTTACCGATAAAACTGGTGAGGAAAAAGTGGTTACTTGGGGCGACAGCACTTTAAAATACTATTTCCGTTTTGAAGGACAAAGTCATCATGGCGGAGAATATCAGAATTATTTAGAATATTTTGTAGACAGTATCGAACAAGGTTTCGAAGCGTATCCAAATATGGAAGAAGGAATTGGAACTGTAGCTTTATTACAAGCAATGGACAAATCGCTGCAAACTGGAATGCCGGTTAAAATTACCGATATTCTTAACGAATACGGACTATGAACAGTATCTACGATAAATTAACGACACTTGATTTTGTAATTGTGGCTAGTTATTTGGTCGCATTATTAATCATTGGTTATGTGGTAAGTGTCAAGCAGCGAAAGAAAGACGAAACGCTTTTCTTGGCTGGGAATTCATTAAACTGGTACAGCATCGGGTTTAATATGTGGGGAACCAATGTTGGTCCGTCATCTTTATTAGCCTTTGCGAGTATTGGTTATGCAACGGGAATTGTAGCGGGAAATTTCGAATGGTACGCCTTTGTTTTCTTACTGCTTTTAGCGATGGTTTTTGCACCGCGTTACATTGCGAGTAAAGTAAGCACCATGCCCGAATATATGGGAAAACGTTACGGTGACAGTACCCAAAACATTTTGGCTTGGTACGCTTTGGTAAAAATCTTGGTAAGCTGGTTGTCTTTAGGATTATTCAGCGGAGGCGTTTTAGTACGTCAGATTCTGGGAATTCCGATGTGGCAGAGTGTTACGGTTTTAGTAATTTTCTCAGGAATTTTTACTTTTGCAGGAGGATTAAAAGCGATTGCTAAAGTCAACGTTTTTCAGATGATTTTACTGATTATTGTTTCATTAACGCTTTCGTATTTAGGATTGCAAAAAGTGGGTGGAATCGAAGCTTTAGCAGCAAAAACACCCTCTAATTTTTGGAATTTAGTTCGCCCTTCAGATGATGCAAGTTATCCGTGGCCGGCTATTTTATTAGGATATCCGGTTGCTGCAGTTGCCTTTTTCTGTACCGATCAATCGATGGTGCAGAGTGTTTTAGGAGCGAAAAATCTAGAGCAAGGACAACTTGGAGTGAACTTCATAGGATGGTTGAAAGTAATGGCGCTTCCGTTATTTATTTTACCTGGAATTTTGTGCTACGCTTTATATCCGGAATTAGGAAGTAACTCCGATTTGGCTTATATGACTATGGTTACAAACCTTTTCCCAAGCGGAATGAACGGTTTGGTAATCTGTGTAATGATTGCGGTTTTGGTAGGAACAATTGGTTCTTCGCTGAATGCTTTGAGTACCGTTTTCACTAATGATATTTATGTAAAGAAAATCAACCCAACAGCGACGATTAAAGATCAAATTAGAATTGGTCGTTTAACGATTGCGGCAGGTTGTGTATTTGCAATTTTGATTGCCGTTGCTATTGACAATATCAAAGGACAAAATTTATTCAACATTTTTCAGGCTGTTTTAGGTTTCTTGGCGCCTTCGTTATCTGTTGTTTTCCTTTTGAGCGTTTTCTGGAAACGCACTACTAAAAAAGCCGTAAATGCAACACTTTCTTGGGGTTCTGCTTTTAGTTTATTTGTTGGGGTTTTGTATTTATGGATTTTCCCAGCCGATAAATACCCAATTTGGCCTCACTTTTTATTGATTTCGTTTTACATTTTTGCTGTGCTTTTAATTGCCGCGGTGATTATTTCTTTAGCGGATAAAAATCCTGAGGTAAATGTTTCTGATGAAACTGATATTCCTAAAACTAGTAAGAAAGTAAAAGTATTATTTGGTTTATTAGGCTTGACAATCTTTGTGTTATATCTAATTTTCAATTTCCATTAATAATACAAATTGCTCGCAAAGTCGCTAAGACGCAAAGTTTATTCTTTTTAAGTTTTTTGGAATGAAAGCTTTGCGTCTTAGCGACTTTGCGAGATTAAATTATTTCTCAGCCTTTTTTCTACCTTCAATATTCGGTAAAAATCCAGTAATAACACCAATCAAAGGCAAGAAAGCACAAATTTTAAATACATATTCTATACTTGTTGCATCGGCGATTTTTCCTAAAACAGCAGAACCTAGACCACCCATTCCGAAAGCAAATCCGAAGAAAAGACCAGCTACTAAACCAACTTTTCCAGGCATTAATTCGGTTGCATAAACTAAGATTGCAGAGAAAGCAGAAGAAAGAATCAATCCGATAATTACAGATAAAGTTCCAACCCAGAATAAAGAAACGTAAGGCAACATTAAAGTAAACGGAGCAACTCCAAGAATAGAAACCCAGATTACATATTTTCTACCGTAACGGTCTCCAATTGGCCCGCCAATCAATGTTCCTGCTGCAACAGCTCCCGAGAACAAGAATAAATAGATTTGCGATTGCTGAATTGAAATATGAAATTTATCAATCAAAAAGAAAGTATAATAACTCGTAATGCTACTCATGTAGAAGTATTTAGAGAAAATCAAAACCAATAAAATAATTAATGAAGCAATTACACGGTTTTTAGATAAATGATGTGTTTCAATTTTATGAGCTGATTTATTAGCCATTCTTTCAGATAGATGAGCAGTATACCAAAGCGCAATTTTATACAAAGCAAAAACTCCAACCAAAGCAATAATACAAAACCAAGCCACATAACTTTGTCCGTGCGGGATGATGATAAAAGCAGCCAATAATGGTCCGATGGCACTTCCGGCATTTCCTCCTAATTGAAAGATAGATTGCGCCAAACCTTTTTTACCTCCCGAAGCCAAGTGCGCTACACGCGAAGATTCTGGATGAAAAATAGAAGATCCAATTCCGATCAAACTAACTGACATCAATAAGAAAGCAAAATTAGTCGCAATCGAAACTAGAAATAATCCCGTCATGGTAAAACACATTCCGATAATTAACGAATATGGTTTAGAATTTTTATCGGTATACATTCCAACAAACGGCTGCAGGATTGAAGCCACGATTTGGTATGTAAAAGTGATGATTCCGATTTGAGTAAAGCTCAGTCCGAAATTGTCTTTAATAAGTGGATAAATTGAAGGAACAACAGCTTGTAAAAGGTCGTTGATTAAATGCGAAAAGCTGATTATAAAAAGTATCGAATACGTGGTTTTTTTAATTACTTCTGGTTGTACTTTAACGGTTTCCATGAGTGTTTTTTAGGTTAATGGTATTAATGAAAATTACAGCTGTATTAATTTTTTACAAAATTGAAATAAATAAGAATGTCAAAATTGCTATATTTGGACAATGAATAGTCAATATCGGACATATAGGGTAGCAACTGATTTTGGATACAAAGTAGATTCCTCAATCCCAGTTATAGGTTATACCGAAGCGGTTAACAACGAAATGTGCATTTCACATTCGCATCCGAGAGCGCAATTAATCTACGCAACTCGAGGTGTAATGAACGTTGTCGTTGGCAATAACATTTGGGTGGTGAATCCGTTGCAAGGCCTTTGGATTCCAGGCGGAGTAGAGCATCAGGTTACTTTTCAGAAAGACGTAAATTATTACAGCGTCTTTATTGATCCTTCTGCAATTACAGGACTGCCAGAGAAGAGTTTTTCATTTGATATTCCGATGTTTTTAAAGCAATTGGTTTTCAAAATCATTTCTTTTGGGACAAGCGGAAACTTAACAGAATCACAATTAAGAATCATCTATGTCTTTTTAGATGAACTGGCTTTAATAATGCCAAGTGCGACTTTTTTACCAACCACAAATGATGAAAGGTTACAAAAAGTAGTTGAGCTTTTGATGAATGATGTTTCGAGTAAACAAACCATTGATTATTATGCCGAACTTTCTTTTATGAGCAGTCGAACTTTATCACGTTTATTCATAAAAGAATTAGGAATGAATTTCAGCGATTGGCGTACCCGAATGAAGCTATTAGAAGCGATTAAAAGATTAGGTGAAAAACAATCTATAAAAGAAATCGCTTTAGATTTAGGTTACGAAACAGCGAGTGCCTTTATTTTTATGTTTAAAAAACATTTAGGGACAACACCATCTAATTATATTTTAGAAGATGAAAATGAATCTGAAAAGCTGATTGCTTAGATTTAACACTCAAAATAAATGAAAAAGATATTTCTATTATTATTCGTTTTTTCAATAATTTCATGTCAAAAAAAGGAAGTTTCTCCTGAAGTTATTAATGCAATAAAACCAATAAGAAGTTATACATCTTTTTACTCGCTTGATACTGTTCCTAGTGTCATTAGTAAGAAATTAGAAAATAACGCAACAGAACATGAATTAGAAATTTTGATACATAATGAGGATAATCCATATGTTAAAGCTGTTGCGATAGAAGCTTTACTGAATAAAAATAATGAATATACATTTAAATTATTTGAAGAAAATCTAAACTCAACTGATAGTATAGTATTTAGAACAGAATGCCTTCGTGATAAACTTTCAATACCAGGTTTCATTTTTCAACAAGCTATCTTTTCAAATGAATATTTATCAGTAAAGCAAGCTGGAATTAATAAATCAAAACTTTTTGAAATATTATTTGATCAAAATGAATTGAATGTAAAGCTTATTGATGAACTCATTTTTTGGATTCCGAATTCGGAAAAATACTATTTGAAAATACGAGAAGCTATAATCCTAAATCGATCAAAGTATTTGCTTAGAGCATTAGGGAAATTTAGGAAAAAGCAAGATATAGAACTTATTAAGAGTTTTGGAAAAGAAGCTTTTTTAGCTATTCGAGAATTTCCTGATGATGCTTTTTTAATGTTGTTTGAAAAGTATAAGAGTGAAGAAAATACTGTTGATTATAAATGGGCTAAAGGTCAATATCGTAAATTAAAGTAGGGCTAACTTTTGAGAGTTAAAAATCTCAACATCATTTTTTTTAATACTAAAAAAGTGATAACCCGTAATTTTTCCCTTAAAAAATTGTCAAAAAGTAGTGTTTTTTATGAAATAGCAGGATAGTACAGGGTGTGAAATGTGACGAGAACACTTATCTTTAGTCCCAAAATACACTTACTATGCTAAACCGCTTTTCCATTTTCAAACTTTTATTGGTTCTTATTATTTTCTGTCCTTCCGTTTCCTTATCTGCACAAGAGAAATCAAAAGAGGCGACATGGATTTGGTATCCAGGCGATTTCGAAGTTTGGTTAAGCAATAAAATGCAAGTAAGACGTACAGAACGTGAAGCGGTTTTTCCACCACTTTGGCAATATTACAGTCCTTATGCTTTGGTAACTTTTCAAACCGAAGTAGACATTCCAAAACCAGACGAAGTAAAAATCTTCTCTGAAGGACCTTTTCAATTACTTTTAGATGGTGTTCAAATTTATGGACAGCCAAAATCAATTACAGTTTCTGCTGGAAAACATAAAATCTCTTTTAAAGTTTACAATCAAGAAGTATTGCCAGCAATTTATATTTCTGGTCAATACGTGAAATCGGATTCTTCTTGGAAAGTAACCAACGAAGACAAACTTTGGATTGACGAAGCTGGAAAAGCACAGCAATCTGGTACGCCGTGGGTTCCTGTTGGTTCTTGGAATTTTGATGCGCCAGAAAATAAACCTTCTGAATTTAAATTAACTACAAAACCTTTAAGTGCTAAGAAAACAGAAAAAATAGCTGGTGGTGAATTAGTAGATTTCGGAAAAGAAACTTTTGGTTACATCAAAATTCACGGTTTAAAAGGAAAAGGTAAAGTAGCACTTTATTACGGCGAATCTCGTGAAGAAGCTTTGGATTCTGCCAAATGCGAAACTTTAGATCATTTATCTTTTGATGGAAAACAAGCCGAAACTTACACGCACGATGGATCAAAAGCGTTTCGATATGTTCAAGTACAGGCAGATGCAGGCGTAAAATATGACTCAATTTCGATGTTGTATGAATATTTGCCATTAGATTATCGTGGTGCATTTAAATCTTCAGATCAATTATTGAATAAAATTTGGGATGTTTCGGCTTACACGATGCATTTAACGTCTCGTGAATTTTTTATTGACGGAATCAAACGCGACCGCTGGGTTTGGTCTGGCGATGCGTATCAAAGTTATTTAATGAATTATTATTTGTTCTTTGATTCGCCTTCTGTAGAACGAACCATGTCAGCTCTTCGCGGAAAAGATCCTGTAACGGCTCACGTCAATATCATTATGGATTATTCGTTGTATTGGTTTGTTGGTGTTTACGATTACTACTTGCATACGGGCGATACAAAATACATCAAAACTTTTTATCCAAGAATGAAATCATTGATGGATTTCTGTTTAGAAAGAAGAAACAAAAACGGATTCCTAGAGCCATTAGAAGGCGACTGGGTTTTCATTGATTGGGCTGACGGATTACCAAAAACAGGCGAAGTTAGTTTCGAGCAAATGCTTTTGGCAAGAAGTTTAGAAGCTATGGCGGTAAGTGCTGAAATCGCAGGTAAAAATGAAGATCAAAAACAATATCAAAAATTAGCTGCCGATTTAAAAACCAGTTTGTTTGATGTCTTTTGGGATAAAAAAGAAAACGTAATGAAACACCAGCGCATCGATGGTAAAATGCAAAATATTGTAACCAGATACGCTAATATGTTCGGTATTTTTTTCAATTATTTTACAGAAGAACAAAAGCAAAGTGTAAAAAATAAAGTATTACTGAATAAAGATGTTCTTCAAATCACAACGCCATATATGCGTTTTTACGAATTGGAAGCTTTATGCGCAATGGACGAACAGAAATTTGTTTTAAATGAAATTCGCGATTATTGGGGCGGAATGCTAAATCTCGGCGCGACATCTTTCTGGGAAAAATACGATCCAAAACAAAGTGGAAAAGAGCATTTAGAAATGTACGGTCGCCCTTACGGAAAAAGTCTTTGCCACGCTTGGGGAGCAAGTCCGATTTATTTATTAGGAAAATATTATTTAGGTGTAAAACCAACCGCTCCAGGTTATTCAGAATATGAAATCAAACCAAATTTAGGAGGTTTGAAATGGATGGAAGGAAAAGTGCCAACACCAAATGGAGAAGTTGCTGTGTATTGCAGTACCAAAGAAATTAAAGTAAAAGCTGGCGAAGGAGAAGGAAAATTAATTTTCAAAAGTGCAAGCAAACCAAAAACAAACTCTGGAACGATTACAGAATTAGCAAAAAATAAATATCAGTTGATCGTAAAACCGAATGTGGAGTATGTCCTGAGTTATAAAGCGATTTAAAGTTATTAGTAATTAGTGCTTAGTTATTAGTAATTAGTTCATAGCTATCCGCCCAGTTTGTCATTTCGACGAAGGAGAAATCTTCGCAAGTAGCTCCGCACAGAATGTCACCAATCGTTGTAGAGCTTCTCGTGAAGATTTCTCCTTCGTCGAAATGACAAGATTGAGGGCAATTCTGGAATCAATAAAAAATAAAAAACCAATGTTTTCAAAAAACACAAAAACCAATTTTAAATTAAAGACCGCTTTCCTAGCATTGTTTTCAATCTGCTTGCAACTTTCAGTTAAAGCACAAAAACCAGCATGGAAACCAGCATCTTTTGAAATCGTAAAATCAAATTACAAAACTTTCAAAACCACTCAATACGCTCACGTTTTTTCAGGAAGCAGATACAATATCGTCCGTTTAGCTCCAGAATTGCAAGGATTGACAGGAATAGAACTTCCTTTAGATAAATATAAAAACGGAACCAATGCTCCATTACAACTAAAGTTTAAAGAACCAGTTACGGTTTTGATAGGTGTTTTTCAGGATAAAAATGCAGATTATCGTCAGCTTGAAAATTTCAAAGAAGCTAAATTGGTTTTAGAAAATGGAGTTACAATTACAGGATTGCCTCCAGTAAATGTTTATGCTCTTTCACTTTCAAAAGGAACTCAAACTATAAATCCACAAGGAAAAGGATTATTTGCTGTTTTGGGAGTTTTAAAAAGCGATCAACAATTAAATGCTAGAGATGCCAAATTACCAGACGGAAAATTGTGGAATCCAACTTTTATCGTAGAAGGATTCTCAGATGAAAAACCGCTTTTTGAAGTTATTGGCGGAGAAAACAAACCCGTTATTGATGAAGGAATGTCAGGAACTGACGGAATTCAAGGAGGTTTTGAAGGCGGACGTGTGGTAAAAGTTGGCGATACCTATCATATGTTTCCAACAGAAAGAGCTGGAGAAAAAGGTGTTGATTATTATTATGATCGTGTAAAAACTAAAATCGGACATTGGACAAGTAAAGATGCCATTCATTGGAAAAGAGAATCGACCATCTATCAAGCAAGCGGAACTTATGCCGTAACAGAAGATGATAACCCGATGAACGATCGCCGCGCTGCGATTTGGTCATATATGCCGGTTTTTAATGAAAAAGCAAACAAATGGTACGGCTATTATTTGGCTTATACAGTTAGTAAAGAAATAGAACCAAATCATTCATTTGGAAGAATCTGGCGTTGTGAATCGACCGTAGACGGAATCAACGGAATTGGCGGTCCGTACAAAGATATGGGAATCATTATGGAACCAGGATTGGATTCTCAACCTTGGGAAGGTCGTCAGGGTGTTGCTTCATTTTTCCCATACCAAGTTGGCGATAAATATTTCGGATTTTACAGCGGTGCGTATCCGTTTAATTCGTGGGCGGATTATCCAAAGAAATCAGGAAAAGGCTGGTTTGTGGCTTTAGCCGAATCTAAAAGTTTAGAAGGTCCTTGGTTGAGAATGAACAAAGGTTTGGAGCCAATTAAAACCATGCATCCGCTTTTTGTTGAAAATCCAATTGTGAGTCAATTGCCAAACGGTCTGTATATCGCAATTTTCGACGGAGGCCCAGACGGTTGGGGACATCATTTACCAAATATGATTGCGTATTCTTTATCAGCAGACGGTGTTAATTGGGCAGAAGCACATTATTTACCAATAGAAACCAAAGTAGACAAATGGTGGGATATTATGAGAACTCCATTATGCCTAATCCCAGAAGGAAATGATGTTTACACCATAGTTTATAATGCAATCGATTTAAAAAGAAGATTTCATCCAACAGGAATGGTAAAAGTAAAATTGAACAAGGATGTGATGGAATCTAAATTGAAAGAATTGAAGAAGTAATAGACGGGGTAGAAGAAAGAAGCAAGAGACAAGATTTTTGAGAATAGAAAAACTTTGCGACTCTGCGACTTTGCGAGATTAATTCGTTCAAAATTAAAAAACTTAGAGTCTTAGTGCCTCCGTGGCAAAAGCAAACAAAACATAACCAAAAAATGAAAATTAAGTATCTAATCCTAACCATTTCAGCACTTGCCATAACAAGCTGTGCAACCAAATACAAGAAAAGAGAGATTACCGACAGCGTAATGCAGGAAATTTATGAGGAAATAAAAACGCCTTATAAATACGGTTTGGTAATGGTACCGACAGACAACTCCTATAAAATGGACTGTCCAAGTGTTTTTAGAAAAGACGGCAAATGGTACATGACGTATTTAATTTACGACGGAAGAGGTTATGAAACCTGGTTAGCAGAAAGCGATAATTTATTAGATTGGAAACATTTAGGAAAAGTAATGTCATTCTCAGAAAATGAAAAACACTGGGATGTCAACCAAAAAGCAGGATATATTTCATTACAAGATATGACTTGGGGTGGAAGCTACGAATGGGAAAAATACGATGATAAATACTGGATGAGTTATTTTGGTGGAGACAGCAAAGGTTACGAAGCAGGCGTTTTATCAATCGGAATGGCTTATACCAAAGAAGCGCCGACAAAACCACACGAATTTGAGAGATTAGAAAATCCGGTTTTAACGCCAAAAGATAAAGATGCTAAATGGTGGGATAATAGTACAATGTACAAAAACAGCGTGATTCGTGATAAAGATAAATTGACTGGACACAATTTTATCATGTATTACAATGCCCGTGGTGATAGTATCAATCCAGCTAAAGGTGCAGAGCGTATTGCGATGGCGGTATCAAACGATATGAAACATTGGGAGCGTTATGGTAGTAAACCTTTAATCAATCACCATAAAGGAATTTCTGGAGATGCTTATATTCAGCGTATTAATGATACTTGGGTAATGTTCTATTTCGGAGCTTTCTGGACAGGCTGGGATCAGGGTGCATTTAACCGTTTTGCAGTTTCAAATGATTTAGTAAACTGGACGGATTGGAAAGGCGATGATTTAGTGAAATCATCTGAACCTTATGATGATATGTTCGCTCATAAATCTTTTGTGGTAAAACACGATGGTGTTGTGTATCATTTCTATTGTGCAGTTAACAAAGCAGAACAAAGAGGAATCGCAATCGCAACTTCTAAAGATTTAGGAAAAAGCAAATTGAATTTTGTGGCTCCGCCAGAGAAAAAAGAAAAGAAAAAGAATTAATATAAAGATACAGTTTTGTCATTTCGACGAAGGAGAAATAACACTCGTAAACACAAAGATTGTCGATTACAATTGCGGAATTTCTAGTGCGATTTCTCCCTTCGGTCGAAATGACAAATAAAACTAAAAATAAAATAATGTTTCAACCAATTAAAAATAATCACTTTTCAAGGTTTCGATTTTCGATACCAAAATCAGTATTCACATTTCACATTTTACTTCTCACAATTTTCACAACCCAAGCTCAATCCGTAACAGGAGAACCTGCAGGAGTTCCAGAACTTCATAAAAAATACGAATTTGCGCCGTGGGAAGATCCAACGATAACAAGCATCAACAGACAGCCTTCACGAGCTACTGCGTATTCTTACACAAGTGTTGAAGACGCTTTAAAAGGCGACAGAACGAAAAGTAGAATCCAAATGCTGAATGGCGATTGGAACTTTAAATATGCAGTAAACTTAAATTTAGCTTCAAAAGATTTCTATAAAAACACCGTTTCAGGTTGGGATAAAATCGAAGTGCCATCCAACTGGGAAATGAAAGGGTATGATAATCCAATTTATAAAAGTGCCGTTTATCCATTTAGACCTATAAACCCGCCTTATATTCCGAAAGATTATAACGGAGTTGGTTCTTACCAAAGAAGTTTTACTGTTCCAGAAAACTGGAAAGATATGACGGTTACGTTACATTTCGGAGCTGTAAGTTCAGGCTTTGAAGTTTGGTTAAACGGAGAATTTTTAGGATACGGAGAAGACAGTTTTCTGCCATCAGAGTTTGATGTTACGCCATATTTAAAAGCAGGAGAAAATGTAGTTTCGGTTCGTGTAATTCGTTGGACAGATGGTTCTTATTTAGAAGATCAAGATCACTGGCGTATGAGCGGAATCCAACGTGAAGTTTTCATTATGGCCGAACCAAAATTGCGTATTCAGGATTTCTTTGTTCAAACAAAATTAGACAAAGAATACAAAGACGCGATTTTCAAACTTAGACCAAAAGTAGAAAATCTTACAGGAGAAAAAATCAAAGATTATACAATGAATGTTCAGTTGTACGATGCCAATAATACGGCAATGTTCAAAGAACCGCTTCAAAGACCGGTAATTGATTTAATCAACGAAAGTTATCCTCGTTTGGATAATGTTCGTTTTGGATTCTTCCAAGAAAACATCAAAAATCCAAAAAAATGGAGTTCAGAAGAGCCGAATTTATATACGATGGTGATTTCGATAAAAGATAAAAACGGAAACGTTACAGAAGCAAAAAGCTGTAAAGTGGGTTTCCGTTCGATTGAATTTTCAAAAGAAAACGGAAAAATGCTCATCAACGGAAAAGAAACTTATGTTTATGGTGTAAACCGTCACGATCATCATCCGACAAGAGGAAAAGCCGTTACAAGAGAAGATATCAAACAAGATATTACGACGATTAAGAAATTCAATTTCAATTTTATACGTACAAGTCATTATCCAAACGATCCTTATTTCTACGAATTATGCGATCAGTATGGAATCATGGTAATGGACGAAGCCAACCAAGAAACTCATGGAATTGGTGGTAAATTAAGCAACGATCCACAGTGGACAAATGCTTATATGGAGCGTATGATCAGAATGGTAGAACGCGATAAAAACCATCCGTCTGTTGTAATGTGGAGTTTAGGTAACGAAGGAGGAAAAGGACCAAATCACGCTGCAATGTCGGGTTGGGTTCATGATTTCGATATTACACGTCCTGTGCATTATGAACCAGCACAAGGAAATGCAAAATTAGACGGTTATATCGATCCACTTGATCCAAGATATCCAAAAACAATCGATCACGCTTATAGATTCGAAAATCCACAGGATGATTCGTATGTAGATATGGTCAGCCGTTTCTATCCGGGTGTTTTCACACCAAAATTTTTAGTAGATCAAAAGAAAGATACACGTCCGATTATTTTCGTTGAATATTCTCATGCTATGGGTAATTCAGTTGGAAATTTAAAAGAATTGTGGGATGAATTCCGTTCGCTTCCAAGAGTTATCGGAGGCTGTATTTGGGAATTTAAAGATCAGGGAATCGTGAAATATGATTCAAGATCTGGTCAGAATTATTTTGCTCACGGAGGAGATTTTGGCGAAAAATACCATGATGGAAATTTCAATACAAAAGGAATTGTAGATTCTAACGGAAAACCAAAAGGGTCGATTTTTGAAAATAAATGGGTGTATCAGCCTGCGATTTCAACTTTAAACGGAAATCAATTAGAAATTAAAAATCGTCAGGCAGTTAAATCTTTAGAAAGTTATATTCCGGTTTTAAAAGTATTAGAAAATGGAAATGTAATTAAAACTCAGATTTTAAAACCTTTAAAAGTAGAAGCTGGACAATCTACAACAATAGATGTAAGTTCATATCTTCCAAAAATGAAAAACGATGCGGAATATCTTTTAAATATTGAATTCCAGCTTTCAGCAGATGAACTTTGGGCTTCAAAAGGATATGTTGTTGCCGAAGATCAATTTCAGTTGAAAAAGAAAGAAGCTTTGGTTTTAAATGCTAAAAAAGAAGCTTTGAATGTTTCTGAATCAGATTCTGAATTTAAAATTAAAGGAAAAACTTTTGATATTACTATTGCAAAAACAAACGGAGCTTTGAGTTCGTATGTTTTCAATGGAGAAGAACAAGTTTTTGCGCCATTGTTGCCTAACTTCGTAAGACCTCTTACAGACAACGATAAACGCGGATGGAAATCGCAAAAGCTGTTGAAACAATGGTACAAAGCAAAGCCAAAATTGGTGAATGTAAAAATCGACAAGTCAGCTTCTGAAATTAAAGTGATAAGCGATTACGAAATTATAAAAGATAGCGCGAGCGTAAATGTGGTTTACAATATCAGCCCAGACGGAGTGATAAAAGTAGATTATAGTTTGAAAGCCTCGGACAAACTGCCAAACCTTCCAAAAATCGGAATGCAGATGGGAGTTCAAAGAAAATTTGATCAGATTTCTTGGTACGGAAAAGGAGAATTAGAAAACTACAGCGACAGAAGTTTTGGCTCGTTTGTTGGTAAATATTCACTTCCAATTAATGATTTTATTGAACATTATCCAAAACCACAAGAAAATGGAAACAGATGTGATGTAAGATGGATGGCATTGACGACACCTCAAAAAAATCAAGGTTTTATGGTCGTTAATGATTCCAAAGTTTTGAGTATGAGCGCTTGGCCTTACACACAAGAAAACCTAAGTACATCAGGTCATACGTATGATTTAAAAGATCCAGGATTCTTGACGTTGAACATCGATTTAATCCAAATGGGAGTTGGAGGAAACGACAGCTGGACGATTGTAGCTCAGCCAATTGAACAATATCAGATTAAATCTGGAAATTATCAATATAGTTTTTATTTAACGCCTTTCAGTGGTTCGAAAAATCAGTTGGAGAGTAGTTTGAAGAAGTTTAAGTATTAGATATTTCTATATAAAGTATAGTTTGTCATCCTGACGAAGGAAGGATCACACGCGGGATTCGACACAGATTGAAGACAAACTTTGAGGAGCTTCCAGTGTGATCCTTCCTTCGTCAGGATGACAAAACAGAGGAACAAAATAATGCGCATCAAACCCGACAGGTTTCAAAAACCTGTCGGGTTTACAAACGAAATAAAACGATTAAAAATGTTTCAAAAAAAACACCTCTTTTTTATCCTCCTTTTCGCAAGCTTTGTCTCTGCGCAGGAAGTCCATAAAAAAGAAACTTTTCAGCCAACACTAGAATCCTCCAAAACTTGGGTGTATTGGTATTGGATGAAATCGGCGTATTCTAAAGCAGGAATCACAGCCGATTTAGAAGCTATGAAACAAAACGGAATTGCGGGCGCATATCTAATGACCATTAAAGGTCCAGCAAATCCGCCATTGATTGATCCGCCAGTTTTACAGCTAACGCCTCAATTTTGGGATATGATTAATTGGGCTTTTAAAGAAGCAGATCGTTTAGGTTTGAAACTTGCTTTTCACGGAGCAGACGGATTTGCTGTTGCAGGTGGTCCGTGGATTAAACCAGAAATGTCGATGCAAAGAGTAGTTTGGTCGACGACAGAAATTTTAGGAGGAAAAAAAATCGCTTCAAAACTTGCTGTTCCAGAGCATTACAAAGATTATTACAAAGACATTGCGGTTTTTGCGATTCCTATAAAAGAATATCAGACAACTTCTCAAATTCAATTACCAAAAGTTACGACATCAAACAACACTGATGCTTCGTTTTTGGCTGATCCTAAAAAAGATGAAAACTTCAAATTTGCAGATGCAGGCTGGATTCAGTATGAATTTGCACAGCCTTTTACTTGCAAATCTATTGTAATTGAAACCAAAGGAAGAGATTATCAGGCACAGCGTTTAATCGTTGAAGTAAGTGATGATGGAGTTTATTTTAAATTCCACGAAAGACTCATTGCACCACGCCACGGCTGGCAGGATATGGATTTTCCGAATACTCATACCGTTACACCAGTTACAGCAAAATATTTCAGATTTGTGTATGATCCAGTTGGGACAGAGCCAGGAGCTGAAGATTTGGATTTTGCAAAATGGAAACAAAATCTGAAAGTAAGTAAAATTACACTTTCAAATCAGTCCTTAATCAATAATTACGAAGGAAAATCGGGCGCAATTTGGCGTTTGACTCCAGAAACAACTGAAAAACAAATTCCGAATACAGACGCATTCAAAAAATCAGAAATTATCAATATTTCGAGTTTTGTTGATGCTGATGGAAATTTGAACTGGAAAGCTCCAAAAGGAAAATGGAAAATTATCCGAATGGGGCATACTTCTACAGGACACGAAAATGCAACGGGCGGAGCAGGAAAAGGTTTGGAAGTAGATAAATTTAATCCAGAATTAATTCGTTTTCAGTTGGATCATTGGTTTGGAGAAGCAGTGCGTTCTGCTGGTCCAGAAGTGGCTTCAAGAGTTTTAGAAATACTACATTTTGATAGTTGGGAATGTGGAAGTCAGAACTGGTCTTCGGTTTTTCAGGCTCAATTTAAAAAGAGAAGTGGTTATGATATTGTAGAATATCTTCCTGTAATGGCTGGAATTCCAGTAGAAAGCGCCGATTTTTCAGAGAAAGTTTTATATGATGTTAGAAAGACAATTGGCGATTTAGTTGCTGATAATTTCTACGGAACTGTGGCTCAAATTGCTAAAGAATATAAGGTTAAATTAAGTTCAGAAAATGTCGCACCAACCATGATGAGCGATGCTTTGTTGCATTACAAATATGTCGATTATCCGGGTGGAGAATTTTGGCTGAAAAGTCCAACACACGACAAACCTTTTGATATGGTCGATGCCATTTCTGGCGGACATATTTATGGAAAAGATATTATTCAGGCGGAATCTTTCACGGCTTTGCGAATGGATTGGGACGAACATCCTGGAAATCTAAAAACGACAGCAGACCGTAATTATGCTTTAGGAATCAACCGTTTATTTTATCACGTTTTTGTACATAATCCGTGGACGGATAGAAAACCAGGAATGACTTTAGATGATATTGGAACTTTTTTCCAAAGAGATCAAACGTGGTGGAAACCCGGAAAAGCTTGGTTTGATTATTGTCAAAGAGTACAGTTTCAATTGCAAAAAGGAAAACCTGTAATTGATTTGGCGGTTTTTATTGGAGAAGATTTTCCTTCGCGTTCTTTTGTTCCAGATCGTTTGGTACCATTTATCCCGAATGTTTTTGGAAAAGAAAGGTTAGAAAGCGAGAAAATCCGTTTAGAAAATGAAGGACAGCCAACAGCAAAAATGCCGAAAGAAGTGACTTATTCTAAAAATATCACCGATTTATCGCAATGGATTAACGCTTTAAACGGTTATCAGTATGATTCATTTAACGCCGATGTTTTAATCAACAGAGCGAAAGTGGTGAACGGAAAAGTAACTTTTAAAGGCGGAATCGAATATGGAGCTTTATTGTTCCCAGGAAGTCATAAAATGGCGCCGAATAAAATGTTGTCTTTGGCTTCCGCCGAAAAAATACTACAATTGCTAAAAGATGGAGCAACGATTTTTGTAGATGAAAAACCAACTATTCAGCCAGGAATTCAATCAGAATCAGATCAAAAGAAATGGCAAAATGTAATTGATGAAATTTGGAATAATGCCAATTCGACTTCATGGAAAATCGGAAAAGGAAAGGTTGTCAAATTACCTTATTTAGGAAATGATTTTGCTTCCATCGGAATCACTCAAGATGTTTATTTTCCAAATCTAAATAGAGCCGATTCAGAAACGATTGCTTGGGCACACCGAAAAGCAGACAGCGAAGAAGTATATTTCCTTTCGAATCAAAAAGAACAAAAAAGAACATTTGATGCTTCTTTCAGAATAGCTGGAAAAGTGCCACAATGGTACAATCCAGTTACTGATAAAACTTCGGCTTTAGCCAATTGGAAAATAGAAAACGGAAGAACGATTGTTTCGTTAACTTTAGAGGCTAACGAATCTGGTTTTGTGATTTTTAAAGAAGAAACGAAAGAAGTTTTAGCTCAAAGAAAAACAGCTGAATTTGAAAAAGTTCAGGTTTTAGATGAAAACTGGGAACTTCAATTTGATCCAGAATTCAAAGGTCCGAAAGATGTGGTGAAAACAAATAAACTTTTTGATTGGAGTACTTCAGAAAATAATCAGATTAAGTATTATTCGGGAACTGTTACTTATAAAAAAGAGTTTGTGTGGAAAGGAAAAGACAATAACAAAATTTGGCTTGATTTAGGTGAAATCGCCAATATTGCTGAAGTTTCAATCAACGGAAAAGATTGCGGAACACTTTGGACTTTCCCTTTCAAAACAGATATTTCGCAAGCATTACAAAAAGGAAAAAATACAATCGTAATAAAAGTGACCAATACGTGGGCAAACCGTTTAATTGGTGATCAAAAATTGCCAAAAGAAAAAAGATTAACGTGGACAACAGCGCCCTTTAGATTGGAAGGAAATCCGTTATTGAAAGCGGGATTATTGGGGCCAGTAAGTATTGTAAAAGAGAAATAAAATATTAGTAACAGATTTAAAAAATATTTGGATTGTCACCCTGAGCGAAGTCGAAGGGCGCTCCAATTGGAATCGGGCTTCGACTTCGCTCAGCCTGACACAACTAAAACTAATAATCCATTTTAATCCTTTAATCTGTGGCGGAAAAAAAATATAAAAATGAGAAACTTTAGAAATTCAATTATTGCATTTGTGGTTGCTTTGTCAAGCCTGCAAATCAATGCAAAAATCAAAATGCCAGCATTGTTTACAGACAATATGATGTTGCAACAAAAATCAAATGCACCAATTTGGGGCTGGGCAGAAAAGAATGCAAACATTACAATTAAAACATCGTGGAATTCTAAAATCTACAAAACAAAAGCGGATGCTTCTGGTAAATGGAAAACCGAATTACAGACGCCAGTTGCAGGCGGACCATTTACAATTGAAGTAACAGAAGGAACTGAAAAAGTAACGATAAAAAATATTTTAATTGGAGAAGTTTGGATTTGTTCTGGACAATCGAATATGGAAATGCCGTTAAAAGGATTTCAAGGACAGCCTGTTAAAAACGGAAACGAAATCATTGTAAGATCAACCAATAAAAACATCCGTTTAATTACAGTTCCGCGTGCTACGGTTTTAGAACCAAAAGAGGACTTTGAAGGAAAATGGGAAGAAGCTTCTCCAAAATCGACATCCAATTTTAGCGCAACGGCTTGGTATTTCGGATCACTTTTGCAGGAAGTTTTAAATGTTCCAGTTGGGTTAATTCATGTTTCGTACGGCGGTTCGAGTATGGAAGCGTGGATGAACAAAGAAATGCTGAAAGATTTCGCAAGCGCTAAAATTCCGACTACAAAAGAAGAATTGGCAAAAGATCCAAACCGTGTTCCAACGACTTTGTTTAACGGAATGCTTTCACCTGTTATTGGTTACGGTATCAAAGGTTGTATTTGGTATCAGGGAGAATCAAATTACGAAAGAGCAAATGAATATACGGCTTTGATGAAGAAAATGGTAAGCAGTTGGAGAACAATGTGGAATCAAGGTGATTTTCCTTTTTATTTCGCTCAGATTGCACCGTTTAATTATGCTTCATTTCATCCGAAAGATTATGTAGAAAAATACAATTCGGCTTATTTGAGAGAGGCGCAGTTTAAGGCTTCAAAGGAAATTCCGAATTCGGCAATGGCAGTTTTAATGGATGTTGGAGAAGAAAATAACATTCACCCAATGGACAAGGAAAAAGGTGGAAACCGATTGGCTTTTCAGGCTTTGGCAAGAACATACGGAATTGAAGGTTTTGAATTTGAGAGTCCGAAATATAAATCGATGGAAATTAAAGATGGCGCTGTAACCGTTTCTTTTAATGATGTGGAAAACGGAATTACTTCTTACGAAAAAGAAGTTACAGGTTTTGAAATAGCGGGAGAAGACAAAGTTTTTTATCCTGCGAAAACGGTTGTTAGAAGAAAATCAGTGGTTTTAACTTCTGATAAAGTAAAGAAGCCAGTTGCTATAAGATATTTATGGAAAGATTTCGCAAAAGCGGAATTGTTTAGCGCGGGAGGTTTGCCGGTTTCTTCTTTCAGAACAGACGAATGGTAGTTTTATAATGATTAATTGTGAATGGTTAATTGTGAATTGACATACAGTTTGTCATTTCGACTGAAAGGAGAAATCACACTCGTAACCACAAAGATTGTCGATTATTATTGTGGAGTTTCTAGTGTGATTTCTCCTCAGTCGAAATGACAAAAAAGACGAATAAATAAAAAACCAAGAAAAATTGAAATACATAAAATACATACTTCTCTTTACCACGCTTTGCCTTAAAGCGCAGATTCCTGTACTTGATACTTACAATCAAGTCTGGACAACGCAGAGCAATAATTCATCCGAATCTATGCCTTTGGGTGGCGGAGATATTGGTATGAATGTCTGGGTAGAAAAAGGAGATTTGTATTTCTATTTTTCGCGAAGCGGGACTTTTGACGAGCATAATACTTTATTGAAATTAGGTCGAGTAAAAATTACTTTAAGTCCAAATCCGTTTGAGGGAAAAGAAGGATTTCGTCAGGAATTGAAATTGAAAGATGGTTATGTTTTAGTTGGACAAAATGATACTAAAATCAAACTTTGGGTGGATGTTTTTAAGCCGATTATTCATGTTGATTTAGAAAGCAAAAATCCGTTGAAAATGATGGCTTCTTATGAAAGCTGGCGTTATCAAAACCGTATTTCAAAAGGAAAAGAAAATAATGCCAATTCTTATAAATGGGCGCCTCAAGGAGATCTTGTCAATTTTAAAGATTCGATTGCTTTTGAAAATAACGGACTAAAATTCTATCACAGAAATCGCGAACAAACCGTTTTTGATGTTGCCGTAAAACAACAGAAAATGGAATCGGTTAAAGATCAAATGATGAATCCGATTGCGAATTTAACTTTCGGCGGATTCATGAAAGGCGATAATCTAAAACAAGACGGAACTTATTTAGGAAAATATCAGGATACCGATTTCAAAGGTTTTAATTTAACGAGCATTAAACCTTCGAAGAAACATTCGCTAGAAATTTATTTAAACACCGATCAATCTGATTTTTCAACTTGGAATAAAGGTTTACAAAGTCTAATTTCTTCGAATAAAAATACAGCAAAACAAGCGGAAAAAAACACGATAAAATGGTGGAATAATTTCTGGAATCGCAGTTTTATTTTTACACAAAAAAATCAATCGATTGAGAAGGATTCGGTTTATCAAATCGGACAAAATTATCAGTTGTTCCGATACATGTTGGGATGCAATGCGTATGGGAAATATCCAACGAAATTCAATGGCGGACTTTTTACAGTTGATCCTGTTTACACGAATAAAGACCTGAATTTTACACCCGATTTTAGAAATTGGGGCGGAGGAACGATGACCGCTCAAAATCAGCGATTGGTTTATTTTCCAATGGTAAAAAGCGGTGATTTTGATATGATGAAATCGCAATTGAGCTTTTATTTGGATTTGCAAAAAAATGCTGAATTACGCAGTAAAGTCTATTGGAAACATAATGGAGCTTCTTTCACAGAACAACTAGAAAATTTCGGACTTCCAAATCCTGCTGAATACGAATGGAAGCGTCCCGCAGATTATGATCCGGGAATGGAATACAATGCTTGGCTGGAATACGAATGGGACACTGTTTTAGAATTCTGTCAAATGATGTTGCAACAGAAAGAATATGCGAAAGAAGACACTCAGAAATACAATCCATTTATCATAAGTTGTCTTCGATTTTTCGATGAACATTATCAATATTTAGCGAAACAAAGAGGTAGAAAGGCTTTGGATGGAAACGGAAAATTAGTTCTTTTTCCGGGTTCAGCTGCTGAAACTTACAAAATGACGAATAACTCGAATAGTACGATTTCGGCTTTACAAGTTATTACAGAAAGTCTTTTAAACCTTTCTGGAAATGAATTGTCAAAAGAAGACGTTGAATATTTAAAAGCATTTCAAACGAGAATTCCACCTTTGAATTTCGGGCAGATTGAAAATCATAAAGTGTTGCTTCCTGCTAAAACTTGGGAACGCGTTAATAATTCGGAAGTTCCGCAATTGTATCCTGTTTATCCGTGGGGAATTTACGGTGTTGGGAAACCAGATTTAGAAACGGCTTTAAATACATGGAAATACGACGCGGATGCTTTAAAATTTAGAAGCCATGTGGGTTGGAAACAAGACAATATTTTTGCAGCTCGTTTAGGTTTGACTAAAGAAGCAGCAAAATACAATACGCTGAAAATGGCCAATTCAGAAAGACGTTTTCCAGCATTTTGGGGGCCAGGTTTTGACTGGGTTCCAGATCATAATTGGGGCGGTTCGGGAATGATTGGTATGCAAGAAATGCTTTTGCAGGAAGCAGACGGAAAAATCTACCTCTTTCCAGCTTGGCCAAAAGAATGGAATGTTCATTTTAAATTACATGCGAAACAAAATACGACAATTGAAGCTGAACTGATTAATGGAGAAATAAAAGTTTTAAAAGTAGTTCCAGAAGAAAGAAAAAAAGACATTATAAACCTGATTGGAAAATCAGAAACTGAAAAAATTACCATAAAATGATTAAAAAATTAGTTAGCTCTTTTGCTTTGGCAATGCTTTTGGCAGCAAATGGGCAGGCACAAAATGCTGATAAGCAAATTGTAAAAGTCGATTTTGACTTTTTCCAAAGAAGATTAGAAGAAGTTCACGATCCAAGTTACGATTCGTGGGTGATCAATGAAAATAAAGAAGACCAGAAAACCTTTAATGGAGTGACTTTTAAGCTGAAGGGAAACTTTACTTCAAAATGGTACAAGGTTGGAATGAGCGCTCCGTTTTACAACAAACTAGGTGCTGACGGATTGATTACGGCCGAAAATTTAGAATTGAAAATTAGCGGTTTAAAAGAAGGAAAACATACGCTTTTGACGTTTCACAATGCGTTTGATGTCATTACAGGAAAAAGTTTTTCACCAATAAAAATCTTCGTAAACGGAAAACTTCAGGAAACGGTAAATGCAAGTCAGAGAGCCAATGCAAAAGCAGATGCTGCAATGGCTTATATTACATTTAATGCAGAAACAGGAAAAGAGGTTGTGGTCCGTTTTGAAATTGATCCAACGAATAATCCAGATATTGTAAAGCAAATTGTGGTTAATGGATTTGAATTGGATACGCCAAACTTAATGAATCAGGCGCGTTTTCCAGAACCTGCAAACAGAGACGAGCATGTTGAAGTGACTAAAAATGTGATTTTAAAATGGAATGCTCCAAAAAATGTTGTGGCTCATAAATTGTATTTTGGTTTAGATCAAAATGCCGTAGCAAATGCAACAGAAGCGTCTAAAGAATTTAAAGGAAAATTAGTCGATAAAAATTTCTCAGTTTCTGATTTGTATAGTGGTTCAACGTATTATTGGAGAGTAGATGAAGTGGATAGTAGCGGACAGGAAACTTTAGGAAATGTTTGGTCGTTTAAACCTGCTCAATTGGCTTTTCTCGGTGCTGAAGGTTATGGACGTTACGCTGTTGGAGGACGTGGCGGAAAAGTAATCGAAGTTACGAATCTAAACGATGACGGACCAGGAAGTTTGCGTGATGCGATTAATCAGGAAATTGGACCTAGAACGATTGTTTTTAATGTTTCGGGAAATATTAAGTTGGCATCGAGATTGGTTGTAAATCAGCCTTATATTACAATTGCAGGGCAGACTGCTCCTGGCGAAGGAATTACGGTTACGAGAGCTCCAATTGGATTGACAGGAAATGAAGGTGTGATTCGTTTTTTGAAAGTGAGAATTGGTGGTGGAAAAACCTATGACGGAATGGGATTAACGGGAGCTAATTTCAGTATTATTGATCATTGTTCGATCAGTTGGACGATTGATGAATCGTTTAGTTCACGTGGTGCGCATCATATTACTTTGCAGCGAACTTTAATTTCTGAGGCTTTAAATGTGGCGGGACATGATAAATACGAAGCTGGAAAAATGCATGGATATGCAGCAACAATTGGCGGTGATATCGGAAGTTTTCACCACAATTTGTTAGCGCACAACGAAGGTCGTAACTGGAGTATTGGAGGCGGATTAAGCGGTGACGGATTTTACACAGGAAGATTGGATATTCGAAATAACGTAGTTTACAACTGGGGAAAAAGAGCAACAGACGGTGGTGCAAACGAGGTAAACTTTGTAAATAACTATTATAAACCGGGAGCTTCAACTAAGATTTTTGTGGCTTTAAATGCACAACACGAAGGCGTTGGAAAAGGAATGCAACGTTATTTCTTTGATGGAAATGTAATGCCAGGTTATTTCGATGAGAAATCTCAAGATAAAGGCCGAAAATCAACAATCACTCATAACGAAATTGTGAATTATGAAACTTTCGTAGATAAACCATTTTTTGATTCTTATGTAAATACACAATCGGCTAAAGGAGCTTATAAAAATGTACTTTCAGATGTTGGTGCAAATCAGCCGTTTTTTGATAAACACGATAATAGAATCGTAGAGGAAACTCTTAAAGGAACATTCACTTATAAAGGAAGTAAAAGCGGTTACGGCGGCATGATCGATAACGAAGAAGATGCAGGAGGTTGGCCAAACTTTCCATCAGAAACGCGTTCTGCAGATTGGGATACAGATCATGATGGATTGCCAAACTGGTGGGAGAAAGCTTTTGGTTTAAATGAAAATTCACCAGCAGGAGATTTTTCAGATGCGAATTCAGATGTTGATAAAGACGGATTTACGCAACTAGATAATTATTTAGATTGGTTGGCTCAGCCTCATTATTTTATCAATTTAAAAGATAAAAAAGTGTTGTCACTTTCAGATTTATTCAAAGGATATGAGAACAAACCAGTTTACACTTTCTCTGAAGTAAAAAATGGAAAAGCGAGTTTAAAAGGAAAAGAAATTCAGTTCACAGCTTTAGATAAAGGTTTTGCATCGTTTGTAATAACAGTAAAAGACGCTGAAGGAGATTCAATGAGCAGAACCATCAATTTCTTTATAAAATAAAAAATGGGTTTGCCACGAATTACACAAATTTCCACAAATTAATTTTGCCACAGATTAAAAGATTAGCACAGATTATTTATTGTAAAATCAATTTAATCCTTTTAATCTGTGGCAGAAAAAAAGAAAAATTAGTGCAATTCGTGTAATTCGTGGCAAACAAAAAAATATTCAAAATGAAAAAGAACATCATCCTATCCTCTTTATTTCTTTCAACTGTAATCTTTGCTCAAAACAAAGGTTTGGTGGCGAATTCACAAAGTCCGTATTCAAAATTGCAGAGTGTAGGTTTGCAGGACGTAAAATGGACCAACGGATTCTGGAAGGAACAATTCGATGTAGAAACGAAAAATACTTTGCCGTATATGTGGGATTTGTATCATAGCGAAACTTCTCATGCATACAAAAATTTCGAAATTGCGGCAGGATTAGATAAAGGAACTTTCAAAGGGCCTTCTTTTCATGATGGTGATTTCTACAAAATTTTTGAAGGAATGGCAGCAACTTATGCTGTTACAAAAGATAAAAAACTCGATGCCGAAATGGATAAAGCCATTGCGCTTTTCGCGAAAGTACAGCGCAAAGACGGTTATATTCATACACCAGTTTTAATTGATGAACGTTGGGGAACTTTAGGACCAGAAGAAGTTAAAAAACAATTGGGTTTCGAAAAATACAATATGGGACATTTAATCACTGCAGCTTGTATTCATTATCGTGCAACTGGAAAAACGAATTTCTTGAATATTGCCAAAGGAGTTGCCGATTACTTATATGATTTTTATAAAAAAGCATCGCCAGAATTGGCTAGAAATGCGATTTGTCCGTCTCATTATATGGGAATTGTCGAAATGTACAGAACCGTAAAAGACCCAAAATATTTGGAATTGGCTAATAATCTGATTGATATTAAAGGAACTACAAGCGACGGAACTGATGACAATCAGGATAGAGTTCCGTTCAGACAGCAAACAACCGCAATGGGACACGCTGTAAGAGCCAATTACCTGTACGCAGGAGTTGCCGATTTATATGCAGAAACGGGAGAAAAGAAATTACTAGACAATCTAGAATCGATTTGGGATGATGTAACGTATCGTAAAATGTACATTACAGGAGGTTGTGGTTCGTTGTATGATGGAGTTTCGCCAGACGGAACTTCTTATGATCCAACTGTAGTTCAAAAGATTCATCAGGCGTACGGAAGACCTTTCCAATTGCCAAATGCAACAGCTCATACCGAAACTTGTGCCAATATCGGAAATGTGTTATGGAACTGGAGAATGCTTCAAATTACAGGAGATGCAAAATATGCTGATATTGTAGAATTAGCACTTTACAACAGCGTACTTTCGGGAATGGATTTAGAAGGAGATAAATTTTTGTACAATAATCCGTTGAATGTTTCAAACGATTTGCCGTTTCACCAAAGATGGGGAAATGTGCGTGAAGGTTATATTGCTTTGTCAAACTGCTGTGCGCCAAACGTAACAAGAACAGTTGCCGAAGTTGGAAATTATGCTTATAATCTTTCAAAAGAAGGTTTGTATGTCAATTTATATGGGAGTAACGATTTGAATACAAAAACATTAAGCGGAGAAGCATTAGAAATTGAACAACAAACGAATTATCCTTGGGACGGAAAAGTAACTTTGAAAATCGTTAAAGCGCCAAAAGATTTGCAGGCTTTCTTTTTAAGAATTCCGGGTTGGAGTCAGAACGCTGAAGTTTCAGTTAATAATTTAAAAGTTTCAGATAAAATTGTTTCGGGAACTTATTTGAAATTAAATCAAAAATGGAAAAAAGGCGATGTTATTGAATTGAATATGCCAATGCCAGTTGAATTGATGGAAGCGAATCCGTTAGTGGAAGAAGTAAAAAATCAAGTTGCGGTAAAAAGAGGACCTTTGGTGTATTGTTTAGAATCAGATCAATTGCCTGCGAATACGAGTGTGAATGATGTGATTTTAAATCTAAATTCTGATTTTAAAACTGATTTTACAGAATTGAAAAACAGAAAATTAGTTACGATTGAAGCGACTTCAAAAATTGCTACTGATAATTCTTGGAATAAAACGCTTTACAAACCGATTTCAACAAAAGACGGAAAATCTTTAAGTGTTAAATTGATTCCGTATTTTGCTTGGGGAAATAAAGGGCAGGGAGAAATGACGGTTTGGATGTCGCATTAATTTTTTTGGGACGCGGATTGGACGGATTTACTTCGTAAAGACGCGGATTAAAACAGATTTTAATCTTACCGTTTGTCATTCCGAGGAACGAGGAATCACACTCGTAACTCGACAAAGATTGGCGATTAAGATTGCGGAATTCCTAGTGTGATCTTTCCTTCGTCAAGATGACAAAACAAAATCAATAAATAAAAAAACTATGAAATATTTTCTGGCTTTATTTTTAATAACACTTTCTGTATCAGCCCAAACGCTCGATAACAAATTAGCCTTAACTGTTGCCCAAGACGGTTCTGGAGATTTTAAAACCATTCAGGAAGCGGTAAATAATGTAAAAGACAATTCAGAAAAACGTGTTGTCATCACCATAAAGCCAGGAAAATATATTGAGAAATTAGAAATTCCAGTTTCTAAACCTTTTATTACTTTAAAAGGGACAGATAGAAATAAAACCATTATTTCATTTGATGATTATTCTGGGAAACCTCTTAGAGAACCAGATCCGTCGGGGAAAAAAGAATTTGGAACAGGAACTTCGTATTCTTTTATGATTAAGGGAAATGATTGCACACTTGAGAATCTAACTGTCGAAAACACAGCAGGACGAGTAGGGCAAGCAGTCGCACTTCATATAAAAGGAGATAGAGTTATCGTCAAGAATTGCAATCTTTTGGCTAATCAAGACACGCTTTATTTATCAGAAGGAAATACCCGCATTTATTTTGAAAATTGTTTTATCAACGGAACAACAGATTTTATTTTCGGAGCAGCAACGGCTTATTTCTATAAATGTACGATCGAAAGTTTAATCAACTCTTATATTACAGCAGCTTCGACGCCACAAGGACAGGCTTATGGATATGTTTTTGTGGATTGCAAGCTTACCGCGAAAGACAAATCGGTAGATAAAGTTTTTTTAGGAAGACCTTGGAGACCTTATGCTCAAACAGTTTTTATAAATACTGATATTGGTTCGCATATTATTCCCGAAGGTTGGAATGCTTGGATTGACACTAGATTTCCTGATAAAGATAAAACGGCTTATTATGCAGAATTTGGAAGTAAAGGGTCGAGTGCAAAAGATGTATCGCAACGTGTTGCATGGTCGCATCAATTAAAGAAAGAAGACATAAAAAAATACCATAGAGATTTAGTTTTAAACGGATGGAATCCAAATAAATAAACTTATGAAAAACTTTAAAATTTTTATAATAGGAATGTGCTCGGTTTTATTACTGGGCGCTTTTAGTTTTAAGTCAAAAGTGACTACGATTTATTTAATTGGAGATTCTACAGTTGCCGATTATTCGTTAGAAGAAAATTATCAAACTAAGAAGTTTCCGCAAGTGGGTTGGGGACAGGTTTTTCAGCCTTTCTTTCAAAAAGACAGTTTAAAATTGGTTTCTAATATTTTAGGTTCTACTAAAGAAGTAAAAGTAGATGATCGCGCAAAAGGCGGACGAAGTACGAGAACTTTTTTTCAAGAAGGACGTTGGGCTTCTGTTTACCAATCACTTCAAAAAGGAGATATTGTCATGATGCAGTTTGGTCATAATGATGGAGCAGTTGAGAAAACAGAACGTTACGTAAACATTGAAGGGTATAAAGAGTTTCTGCGACTTTTCATTAATCAGACAAAAGAAAAAGGAGCGACTCCAATTGTAGTGACTCCAGTTGCTAGAAATTATCCTTGGAAAGATGGAAAGCTTAGCAACGTTCATGGCAATTATCCGCAAGCAGCGATTGATGTTGCAAAGGAATTGAACGTAAAATATATTGATTTGAATGAACTTTCGATGAATTTCTTTTCTTCAAAAGGACAGGAATATGTAACTACGAATTATTTCATGAATTTTGAGGCAGGTAAGTTTCCAGCTTTCCCAGAAGGTCAAAAAGATAATACGCACTTTCAGACTCAAGGCGGAATTGAAGTCGCTAGATTGGTTTTTAATGCAATGAAGCAATTGTAAGTTTAAAAAAAAGAAGCAAGCCCGCTGATCATAGGATTTAGCGGGCTTTTTTATTGTGTTTTATTAAACGAAAAATAGTTAAAAAATACTGTTTAAATTTCGTTGGTCAGAATTTACGTTTAAAAATGTAATCTTTTATTAAAAAAATATTAAAGAATTTTTTGTAGTAACCTGCATTCTTTTGGTGTTTCTTTTTGTAGGTTTTTTAGCTTGTAAAAAATATACTTTTAGTATTTATCTCTATCGTTTTCGTGAAAAAATGTATTTTATAAGCTCTTATTTATCAGGATGCATACGACTTAGTTTTGCAGAATGTATACTATATGTTTATTTTTGATAACAATCTTATTGTTT